>Ga0115012_10001764_pt1 | contig 12515 bp, 9 predicted proteins | sample TroAtlMetagenome_FD_88706 | JGI IMG/M metagenome (GOLD analysis project Ga0115012, IMG submission 88706) | Marine eukaryotic phytoplankton communities from Atlantic Ocean - Tropical Atlantic ANT10 Metagenome | ecosystem: Environmental > Aquatic > Marine > Oceanic | place: Tropical Atlantic Ocean...
AAGAATATAACTATTCATTTACTAATAAATAATCAAAACTATTTGCTGGACTATAAACTAATGTATAATGTTATCAAAGATATGTTACTCGTTTATTTCTAAATTTGATGAGGCATACTTATATTGAAGCGAGACTATTGGAGTTCTTATGGCAAACTTAATAAATTACAAAATGTTGATAAATGGTGCTTGGGTAAATGCATCTAATGGAAAGACATTTAATAGCACCAACCCTACGACAGGTGAAATTTGGTGCTCAATACCAGAATCTACTGAAGCCGATGTGAATAATGCGGTTGAATCTGCGTACTTGGCTTTCAGCGAGGGTCCTTGGTCGAAAATGACGCCCACACAAAGAGGAGACTGCCTTCGACGTCTTGCCGAAGTTTTGGCGAATAAATCAGAGGACCTTGGAAGGGTTGAGACTGTAGATACAGGAAAAATGCTTAAAGAAACAAAATGGCAAGCCAAATACATTTCACAATTCTTTAACTTTTATGCTGGATGCGCTGATAAGGTGAGTGGCGATACTCTTCCTATAGATAAACCCGACTTATTCGTTTTTACTAATAGGGAGCCCCTTGGCGTTGTGGCAGCAGTCGTTCCTTGGAACTCACAACTCTTTCTAGTTGCTGTAAAGATAGGTCCTGCTTTAGCTGCGGGGAATACAGTAGTTTTAAAGGCTTCTGAGCATGCTTCTGCGGCAATGTTAGAATTTGGAAAATGTATAGAAGAAGCCGGGATTCCACCAGGAGTGGTTAATATTATTACGGGTCATGGGGACCCGTGTGGAAAGGTTTTAACTTCTCACCCAAAGGTCTCACGAATCTCTTTCACTGGTGGGCCTAATTCGGCAAGACATGTGGTAAAAAATTCTGCAGAAAATTTTGCGGAAGTATCTCTTGAATTGGGTGGTAAGTCTCCTTTTATTGTTTTTGATGATGCAAATATAGAAAATGCTGTAAATTGTTCTATTGCGGGAATTTTTGGAGCCACCGGTCAGAGTTGCGTAGCTGGCTCAAGGGTTTATTTGCAAGAAAATATTGCAGATGAATTTTTAGATAAAATCGTCGCTCAAGCTAAAGAAATAGCAATTGGAGACCCTCTCCTTGATGAAACTCAAATGGGCCCTCTTTGCACTGAGGGGCAGCTTTCAAATATTAAAACAGAGCTTAATTTTGCCCTATCAGAGGGTGGGGAAATTTTATGTGGAGGTAAATCTCCTGAGGGTTTAGGAAAATTATTCTTTGAGCCCACTATTGTTGCCTGCCCAAGCCAAAAAATGAGAATTGTTGATACCGAGTTATTCGGACCTGTGTTAACTGTAATTAAATTTAAAGATGAAGAAGAGGTGTTAAGACTTGCTAATGATACAAAACATGGTTTAGCAGCTGGTATCTTTAGTTCAAATAGTGCAAGATGCCTAAGGATGAGCAGATCTGTTCGTGCTGGAATTGTGTGGGTAAATACCTATAGAGTAGTCTCTCCGATTGCAGAATTTGGAGGTTTTAAGAATTCGGGTTATGGAAGAGAAAGTGGGTTTCAAGCGATTTATGACTATACAAGGCCAAAAACTATCTGGATGAATATGTCGGATGAGCCGGCGGCAAACCCGTTTGTCATGAGGTAGCTTAATTTTACTAGTTAGCTAAAAGAAAGGAAATTTTACTTGAAATTTGATCTAGCGATTAATCTTGAGCGGGTGGATGGCTCCATTAGCATGAAAGATGTAAAAAATCACACCTTAGAAATGGTCCAAATTGCTGATGCTGCAGGATTTAACATAGTTTGGGCTGCCGAACATCACGCCCTAGAAATGACTATTGCTCCAAACCCTTTTCAGATTCTAACTTGGTGGGCAGCTCATACTAATAATGTAAGGCTTGGTACAGCTGTTGCCGCAGCAGCCTACTGGCATCCAATCAAACTTGCAGGTGAAGCTGCTTTTACAGACCTCATTACTGAGGGCAGGCTTGAATTTGGGATAGGCTCAGGCGCTTATCAAAGAGAATTCGACAGAATGCACCCTGGACTCAAGCAATCTGATGCTTGGAAATATATGCAGGAAACATTGCCCGTAATCCGAAAGCTTTGGCAAGGTGATTACGAGCATGATGGAGATTTTTGGTCTTTCCCTAAAGCGACATCAGTTCCAAAACCCGTGCAGGAAAATGGCCCGCCTATTTGGGTTGCTGCACGCGCGCCAATTACCTTTGAGTATGCGGTTAAAAATAATTGCCACGTAATGTCTTGGCCTCTTACAAGATCATTTTCAGAAGCAGAGCTTTATAATCAAAGACTTAAAGATGCTATGAGTGCTTCTGAAAACAATTTCAGTCCTACTTTTGCTATGATGAGGCATGCAGCCGTTTATGAGACCAAATCAGAGGCAGAGATTTACGTGAGTGCTATACAGAAAATACTTGGCCAATTTGAAAATTTATTTAAAAATTTAGATGATGTGGAGAACGGATTTCCAAAAGGTATTGACCTTAAAGATCTTCAGAATAGAGATGAGTATGACCCCTTAATGCTTCAAGAAAATCTTATGTTTGGAACTCCCGATGAGGTTATAAGTAAATTAAAGAGGTATGAAAACCTTGGAGTTGATAACTTTATTTATTATGCCTCTATGGGGCTTGGGCATAAGGAACAGAAAAAGTCTCTGAAGCTTTTTTGCAATGAAGTAATACCTGCGTTTAAGCAATAGAAAGAGTAAGTTGAATGACAGACAGTATAGAAATAGTGAGAAATAATAAGGTTTTAGAGGTAAAACTTAATAAACCTAAGGTAAACGCCATTGATCTAGAGCTTAGTCGTGCATTAGGTGATGCCTTTGCTGAACTTCGCGATAATGATGACTTGAGAGTAGGAATAGTAACTGGGGCTGGCGAAAAAATTTTTTCAGCGGGCTGGGACCTTAAGGCTGTCAACTCCGGAGAGATGGAGATGGATAACTGGTGGGAAAAGGCTGATTATGGAGATGGGGGATTTGCAGGTTTAACGGAAAATTGGAATTTAAATAAACCCGTTATATGTGCCTTAAATGGTTTAGCAATAGGCGGAGGTTTTGAATTAGCCCTTTCTTGTGATCTCATTATTGCAGCAGAGCATGTAGAGTTTGGTTTGCCAGAAATGCCTTTAGGAATTGTTCCAGACGCAGGAGCATTGCAGAGACTTCCAAGAAGAATTCCCCACAATATCGCCATGGAAATGTTTTTTCTTGGAAGACGGATGTCTGCGCTGGAGGCTCATCACTTCGGACTTGTTAATAAGGTAGTGAAAATGGAGGATTTGATGGATCAAGCAAGAGAATGGGCTACTCAAATTGCCTCCTATGCTCCGCTAGCTATGCAAAGCGTAAAGGAAGTTCAGCGTTCAATAGAATGTGTCCCACTAGAGAATGCGTTTGCAAAAATGAGATCTGGAGATTTGGTGACATATGGCAAGATGCTAAAATCAGAAGATGCTGCTGAAGGTGTTGCTGCTTTTGTAGAAAAGCGAGACCCTAACTTTAAAGGTAAATAATATTGAAAAGGCTTGATGAGATAACTACTGTCGCCAGTATTGGAGGTGGCCCCATAGGCGGAGGATGGGCCGCACATTTTTTGGCAAAGGGATTAAAGGTAAAGTGTTATCTTCACGATAAGAGTGAGCATCAACAATTTGTAGATATTATAGAGACTGCTTGGGATAGTCTTATTCAATTAGGTTTAGCAGAAGGCGCTTCCTTAAAAAACATGAAGATTAGTTTTGATTTAGCAGAAACTCTTAGTGAGGTTGATTTTGTTCAAGAAAGTGTCCCAGAAGTTTTAGAAATTAAGCAACAGTTTTATGAAAGGATAGATAATCTATTAGATAATAATATTGTAATTTCATCATCCACTTCGGGCTTGTTAATTTCTGACATTACTATGAGCTGTAAGACTGCATATAGGGCTGTAGTAGGACACCCCTTTAACCCTCCATATTTACTACCTTTGGTAGAGGTTGTTGGAAATTCAAAAACCAAGCCACAAATTATTGAGTGGGTGAAGGAATTTTATACCTACTTCGGGAAGGTTCCATTAGTTTTAAATAAAGAAATTCCTGGTTTTATTGCCACCCGACTGCAGGAAGCACTTTGGAGAGAGGCTCTCCACATGGTAAAGAACAACGAGGCGACTCCAGAACAGATTGACTTGGCTTTAATCAATGGGCCAGCACCAAGAATGGCCCATCAAGGACAATGTATGGCCTTCCATGTTGCATGTGGAGCTGGAGGAATGGCAACAAACCTTGATCAATTTGGTCCCGCCCTTGAGCTGCCATGGACTAGACTTAAGGCTCCACAGCTTGACAAATCCCTTCGAAATAAGATGGTAGATGGCTGTAACAAAATGGCAAAGGGTCAAGATTTTAAGACCCTCGCCGATAAGCGAGATAAGGCAATAGTAGCAGTTCTTAAGGCATTGAAGCAAAATTGAATATTTTAGGAGTGACGAATGAATTTTGAAGTAATCTTGACTTGTGCGGTCACGGGAGCAGGAGAAACAACCGATAAGAGTCCCCATGTACCTGTAACACCTGAGGAAGTGGCAAATGCGGCCATAGAGGCTGCAAAAGCTGGTGCATCCGTGGCGCATGTTCACGTCAGGGACCCAAAAACTGGAAAAGGATCGAGGGATGTTAAACTTTTTAAAGAGGCCGTTGATAGGATAAGAGATAGTAAGACTGATATTGTGGTTAACTTAACGGCTGGAATGGGGGGCGACTGGATCCCCGATGAAAGAAACATGGCTATGCCAGGAGAAGGAACCGATATGATTGGCCCAGATGAGAGATTGGCCCATGTAGAGGTTTGCAAACCTGAAATCTGCTCTTTAGATTGTGGTACATTAAATTTTGGTTTAAGCGATAATTTAATTTATATATCTACCCTTCCTATACTAAAGAGAATGGCAGAATTGACCCAGAAGTGGGGTGTGAAACCGGAGCTGGAAGTTTTTGATTTAGGTCACATTCGATTAGCTAAAGAGTTAATTAAGGAAGGTCTAATCAATGAGCCTCCTATGTTTCAAATTTGTCTGGGTATTCCATGGGGAGCAGATCAAAGTGCAGATACCATGAAGGCGATGAAAGATCATTTGCCAGAGAATGCTCATTGGTCCGGATTTGGAATTTCACGTATGCAAATTCCTATGGCTGCCGCTGCTGTTACTCTTGGTGGCAATGTAAGAGTTGGTTTAGAAGATAATCTTTATTTATCTAGAGGTGTCTTGGCTACTAACGGTCAATTAGTAGAAAAGATTGTAAATATTATAGATTTAATGGGTGGCAGAGTTTTGACACCAGAGGAAGCCAGAAATAAACTAGGCTTAATAAAACAATAATTGATTGAGTTTTGGAATGAATAATTACACTGACGATCAAAGACTTTTACTTGAAACCGTCCAAAAGTTTATGGCAGATGAGATCTATCCCTATGAGGAAAAAGTAGACAAGCTTGGGAATGTTCCAGAGGAGATAGGAAAGCAAATAGAGAAAAAATCCATTGAGATTGGACTTTTTTCAGCAAACCTTCCTCAGGAAGTGGGAGGTGGAGGTCTTGATTATGGATCCATGGCTCTTCTAGAAAGGGAGTACGGCAAGACCTCCCATGCGCTTCACTCATGGATAGCGCGGCCAACAGAAATCTTGTTGGCCTGCAATGATGAGCAAAAGGAGGAATACCTCTACCCCTGCGTAAAGGGTGAAAAAAGAGAATTATTTGCTCTAACTGAACCAGATGCAGGTTCAGACATCATGAGCATGAAGTCAAATGCCGTCAAACATGGAAACGATTGGATTTTAAATGGTTCAAAGCACTTTATATCAGGGCCATGTTTGCCCGATTTTGCAATTGTTTTCGCTGTAACAGGTGAGGATGATACTCCTCGTGGAAAGCGAAAGAGAATTACCGCTTTCTTGGTTGATGTTGGAATTGAAGGCTTTGATATTCGTGAAGGTACAAAATGTATAAGCTACAAGGGATATAAAAATTTTCAGCTAAGTTTTAATGATGTCCGTTTGTCACAAAATAAGATTTTAGGACAAGAAGGTAACGGACTATCGCTCTCAGGAAAGTGGCTTGGAATGGGTAGAATTTGGGTCGGGGCCACATGTTGTGGCAAGGCTGAAAGAATTTTAGATTTAGCTTTAGACTGGGCCTCAAGCCGAAAACAATTTGGAAAGCCTATTGGGTCTTTTCAGGCTACGGGATTTAAACTGGCCGATATGAAGATGAACCTTCGTGCTGCTGATTTGCTTGTAAGCGACGCTGTAACAAAAGCTGTTGACGGAATTATGGAAGACCAAGATGCAGCAATTGTAAAAGTGTTTTGCTCAGAGATGTTGAATAAGGTTGCCGATGATACGGTTCAAATTTTTGGGGGAATGGGTCTGATGGAAGAGATGCCGATAGAGAGACTTTGGAGAGATTCAAGGTTAGAGAGAATTTGGGACGGCACTTCTGAAATACAAAGACATATTATTACTCGTTCCATGCTTAGACCTTTAGGCGCATGAAGCAAAATAATTTCAGCCGTCTTGATAGATTGTTTAATGCTAAAAGTGTCGTCTTTATCGGCGGGAAAGATATTTTTACCCCAATTAATGAGATAAAGCGACGGGGATTTAAGGGAGATATTTGGGTAATAAATCCCAAACGAAGTAAGCTCTTGGGTTACAAATGTTATAAAACTGTTCAGGAATTGCCTGATCCGCCAGATGCCGCCTTCATAGCAGTTCCTGCAGCAAATGTCATTCAGGTGATAACAGATTTAAATAAAAGAAACTGTGGAGGAGTGGTATGTTATTCTGCTGGGTTTAAAGAAATTGGTATTGAAGGTAAAAAGTTAGAGAAAAGATTAGTTTTGGCAGCTGGCCAAATGCCTATTATTGGTCCAAATTGTTACGGCCTTATTAATTATATAGATAATTTAGCATTATGGCCATTTGCTCATGGAGGATATTCTCCAGGATGGGGAGCCGCAATTATTACTCAAAGCGGTATGCTTTCCTCTGATATTACTATGACGCAAAGGTCCATCCCCTTAAGCTACATGGTTTCCCTTGGAAACCAGGCAGTTTTAGGAATGGAGCATTTAATTCGTTACTTTTCTGAGAAAAATCCCGTTACGGCTTTAGGTATCCATGTCGAGGGAATTAATGATATTGAGGAATTCTGTTCTGCAGCAATCTATGCTTTGAAGCTGGGAAAACCAATAGTGATGTTTAAAACTGGAAAATCAAAAATAGGAAAGAGATTAACCGAGAGCCACACTGGATCTCTCTCTGGCGATAATGAGGCATTTTCAGCTTTATGCAAAAAATTAGGAATTATAGAAGTAGATGACGCAGTTCAATTTCTTGAGACCTTAAAATTTATGAGTATCTGCGGCCCTGTAAAGAGTAAAAGGATTTTGGGATTTACCTGCTCTGGTGGCGGCGCAACAATGCTCGCAGATTATGCTGAATCCATAAAACTCGAATTTCCTAACTTCTCTAGAAAGGCTAAGGCAGAATTAAATAAGCTACTTCCAAGTATAGCAACGGTTTCCAATCCATTAGACTATACAACTCCAATCTGGGGGATTTCAGATAAAACATTGCCTGTCTTTTCGAAATCATTGGAATTAAATAAGGCTGAAACAGCAATTATAGTTCAAGATTTTCCAAGTGAGGGCCTCGATGAATCAGAGAAGTACTATTGGAATGACAGCCTTTCGTTTATTAAGGCAGCAAGCGAGTACAACATTACTAAAGTGGTTTGCTCAACCTTTCCGGAAAACATTAACAAGAAAATAAGGCAAAAACTTATAAGAAACGGCTCAGCTCCGATGCAAGGCATAAAAGAAACCTTATTAGCGGTTCGGAGCGCATATGAGTACTATACTAAAAGAAAATCTAAAAATTCAATCTCTAAAATTTCCAGAAGTATTGAATTTAAGGAATCGATCTTTTTGAATGAATACGCCGGCAAGGAAAGTCTAAAGAAGAAAGAAATTTCAGCTCCAGATTCAGTAAAAATTAAGGAACCTATTGATTCTAAAGCTTTTAAAAACATTTCATTTCCAGTTGTGCTAAAATTTTCAAGTCCTCACCTTCTACACAAAACTGAACTTGGAGCTGTACGCACTAATATAAAAAGTATCAAAGAATTAAACCTTGAATTCCAAAATATGAAAAAACTTATTGGAAAAGCTGAAGCATTTAAATCCAGCGGAGTCTATTTCTGTGAAGAAATGGCTGACGTCCCAATTGCAGAATTATTCCTAAGTTTTAGAAGTGATCCGGTTTTTGGGAAGGTAATGGTTGTGGGAATGGGGGGCATATATACTGAGATTTTTAATGATACTAAGACCCTTATACTTCCGGTATCTAGGCAGGAATTGCTTTCCCATTTGACGGAGCTAAAGGGATATAAGATTATTTTAGGTTATCGTAATAGATTAAAAGTCAATAAAAACAAACTTCTAGACAGTCTTTTTAATCTTATTGACTTTTTTTTAGATGAAACAAATGAATGCGTCTCATTGGAGATTAATCCACTTTTTGTTTATGAAAGGTCAGTCAAAGTGATAGATTGTGTTATGGAAAGAAAAGTTTCTTAGTAAAAAGTTGGGCGAGTAGGATTCCACCGTTTACTTGGCAATAGATCACTCGCCATAGGGAATCCAAATATTTTTTACCTGAACTGATCGCCTTAGTAATTCCTTAAGGACGGGACTTTGCGTGTTAGACCAATCCATGCTTTCACCATCACTGACATAGGTTTGCTTTAGATTGCTAATAGATAAACTTTCTACCTCTGAAAAATATTTCTTGCTTCCAAAATGCCAAATAGCATCAACCCCTAAATGCTCGGAAAGTACCTTCCCAAGCTCGCCAGGACTGCCGCTAATAATATTTACAACCCCTCCCGGAACGTCCGAGGTGTCAATAACTTGATAAAAATCAAGGCATGCAAGTGGATTTGCTCTGGAAGGAATAATAATCACTCTATTTCCCTGCGACAAAGCCAGTCCAAGGATAGTTATAAATGACAAAAATGGCTCACTCTCTGATGAAATAGCGCCAATTACACCTAAAGGTTCATTGATTGCAAGCGTATTTGCCCTAATAGGAGCTTGGTGAACGGCGCCGTCAAGTTTGTCAGTCCAAGCAGCATAATAAAACAGGCGTTCAATTGCTAAATTTACTTCAATTTCCGCGTCTTTTGGCTCCACAAATAATTCAAGCTTTGCACAAAATTCTGCCTTTCTTTTTGAAAGATTTTCGGCAAGGTAATACATTACTTGGCTACGATTGTGCGAAGTGGTAGTTGACCAGGAGCTAGATAGGTTAGCTGATTCTACGGCATCCCTTATGTCTTTCCTATTTCCAAGCCCTACTTCAGTGACAAAATTTCCATTTTTATCAATTAGCTTGCTACTATATCCCCCATCAGGCCTAACTTGCTTTCCTCCAATATAAAACTTTCTTGTTTGATCGATTGAGCTATCTGCAGTTTGGTCCAAAGTTTTAACTTTTCTGGATTCTTTAAATCGATTTACTTTTTTAGGTGAATTATGACCTTTAGGCTTAAGATACTCAAATATTCCCTCCTTCCCTCCTTCTCGTCCATACCCACTCTCGCGATACCCCCCAAAACCAACTGCTGCATCGAACATATTAGATGAGTTTATCCAAATAACGCCTGCCTTTATCTTTGGAGCCATATCCAATGCAAGATTTATATTTTCAGTCCAGATACTTGCAGCAAGTCCATATTGGGTGTTATTTGCAATTTCAACGGCCTCGTTGGGGGTTCTAAACGTTAAAAAAACCAATACAGGGCCAAATACTTCTTCCCTAACAATTTCCATCGAAGGTTCAGTGTCTGTAATTAGTGTTGGTGGATAAAAACAACCTTTTGCATCACACTTAATATTAGTTTGAAAGACTTTAGCACCTTCTTTCTCACTTTCAGAAACCATCTGGCCAATCTTTTTTAATTGAGATTGATTAATTATAGCTCCCATATCTACAGATTTATCTAAAGGATTTCCCACCCTCAACTTCTTCATTCGAGCAACTATTTTCCTTTTAACCTTCTCACTGATACTTTCCTGAACTAATAATCTTGATCCTGCGCAGCATACTTCGCCCTGATTAAGCCAGATTGCATCAACCAATCCCTCGACTGCACTATCAATGTCAGCATCATCAAAAATAATAAAAGGTGATTTACCCCCAAGCTCGAGAGTAAGCTTTTTTCCTTTTCCAGCCGTCTTTTTTCTAATTCTTTTCCCAACTTCGGTTGATCCAGTAAATGCAATCTTACCGATTTTATCTTGAGAAATAAGATGTTCACCAGTTTCTCCGTCACCAGTAACTATATTTACTACACCTTTTGGAAGTCCAATCATTTCACAAAGTTTTGCGAAATAAATGGCAGTCAAGGATGTTGTTTCAGCAGGCTTTAATATGACCGAGTTTCCCGCTGCTAATGCTGGAGCAATTTTCCATGAAAGCATCAAAAGAGGAAAATTCCATGGGATTATCTGTCCAGCGACACCAACTGGCTCATAATCTTTAAACTCCTCGTGTAATATTTCTGCCCAACCAGCGTGATGGTAAAAATGTCTAACAACTAACGGAATATCTATATCTCTAGTTTCTCTTATAGATTTTCCATTTTCCAAAGTTTCTAAGACAGCCAATAAACGTGAATTTTTTTGGATAACTCGAGCCAAAGCATAGAGATACTTTGCCCTTTCATGGGAGTTTAGGGAAGACCAGCGTTTTTGAGCAGCAACAGCAGAAGTGACTGCCAATTTAATATCTGAAAGGTTTCCTTTTGAAATCTCTGCAAGAAATTTTCCATTTGCCGGATTGGTTGTTTTAAAAGTGTTGGACGGTTTGGTAAATTTACCATCAATAAAATGCCCAAATTTTCTTTTATTTTTTTCAAGCCATTCCAAAGCGGCAGCATCACTTTCTAAAGCTTCTCCATAACCCATTTCTTTGAATTCTTTTGCAATGCTCAAATCTTGACCTCTCATGCAATTCCGTGTCGGTTAAAGGCGGAATAATTTCCAGTAGAATAAAATTCTAATTGCCTCTCAATGTCTGCTAAAAGAGAAGATGCCCCAAATCTAAATAAATTAGGGGTTAGCCAATTTCTCCCAAGTTCTTCTTTAACTAAAATGAGATAGTTTATACTATCTTTAGCTTTTGAGATTCCTCCCGCTGGCTTATATCCAATTCTCTGGCCAGTAAGTTCATAAAAATCCCTTATAGCACGAAGCATAACTAGCGTGACAGGCAAAGTGGCATTAATGCTCTCTTTTCCAGTAGAGGTTTTAATAAAATCTGCTCCAGCCATCATACAAACCCATGAAGCTTTTGCTACATTTCTTAATGTTCCAAGCTCACCAGTGGCAAGAATAGTTTTTAAATGGCTTGACCCACATGCAGATTTATATTCCTTCACTTCGTCATAAAGCTTTTTCCAATCACCATTTAGGACGTGCTTTCTGGATATAACCACATCTATCTCGTCTGCTCCGGCAGCTACAGATTCATGTATCTCTAATACTTTAAGCTTAAACGGAGTTAATCCGGCAGGAAAGCCTGTTGAAACAGCAGCTATCGGTATTTCAGATCCTGCTAAAGCGGCTTTTGCGTGTGTAATCATATCATGATAAACACAAACAGCACCCACATTTAAATTTAATTCCTCTACATCCAATGAATCAACGAGGTCTCGCTTTATTGGCGATTTCGCTTTTGCGCACAGGCGCCTAATTCTTCCTGGTGTATCGTCTCCAGATAAAGTTGTGAGGTCAATACAGGAAATAGCCTTCAAAAGCCACGCTACCTGGCTTTCCTTTTTTACTGCCCTTCTTTTTATAGCTGTAGCGCAACGCCTTTCTATAGCACTCATATTCACACTTATATCAAGGAAAAGTTTTTCGTCGTACGGTAATCCTTGATTTCTAAGTTCATTTAATGAATGGTGTTTTAAAATTTGGTCCATTGCCGTCTATTAATTCAAATTAGAAAATATTTGGAGTACATAAGTGAGAAATCTCTAAGATGTCAAAAGAAAAGTTAATTTTTTATTTTGGTTATGGCTCAAACATGTCTTTAGAATACCTTCAAGGCAGGCGCGGGGTTTACCCAGTGGAGAGTTATCCTGGGGTACTTAAAGGCTTCAACCTTATTATGAATATGGAAGGTCCAATTTTTCTAGAGCCGAGTTTTGCAAATATTATTAAGAATGAAAATGGAACAGTTGAAGGCGTGCTTCATCTGATATCGAAAAACGAATTACAGAAAATTATTAATACTGAGGGTGAAAATTATGAATTGACAGAACTATCAGTAAAACTAAACGGCGAAAAAGTAAATGCCAAGACATTAATTTATAAAGCCTCCTCCAGTATTGATACACCCCCTTCTCGACGATATATGAGAATTCTTATTAAAGCCGCCAAGTCTTCAGGGCT
>Ga0115012_10001768_pt1 | contig 12497 bp, 9 predicted proteins | sample TroAtlMetagenome_FD_88706 | JGI IMG/M metagenome (GOLD analysis project Ga0115012, IMG submission 88706) | Marine eukaryotic phytoplankton communities from Atlantic Ocean - Tropical Atlantic ANT10 Metagenome | ecosystem: Environmental > Aquatic > Marine > Oceanic | place: Tropical Atlantic Ocean...
GGCGAGGACAGCAAGCAGTTCATTCTCCATTACTCGTTCCCTCCATTTTCGGTTGGAGAGTCGGGTCGATTTGGAGGTCTGAACAGACGGGAAATTGGTCATGGAGCTCTCTCGGAGCGCTCAATTCAGGCGGTCATACCTGACGTTGAAGAATTTCCGTATGCGATCAGGGTGACCTCCGAAGTCCTCGAATCCAATGGGTCATCTTCCATGGCTACGGTGTGTTCGGGAACGATGTCCCTTCTTCAGGCAGGTGTGCCGCTGAAGCGTCCTGTAAGCGGGATCTCCGTTGGGCTTGTCACGGATTTTGACGACGAGGGCAACCTCAAGGATCACAAGCTGCTTATGGATATTATTGGCAGTGAGGATTTCTACGGTGACATGGATTGGAAGCTGTGTGGAACCAGTGAAGGAATCACCGGTTTCCAGCTCGACTTGAAGCTGCGTGGTATCTCCCTTGATATTTTCGAGGATGCCGTCCACATGGCGAAGGAAGGACGCACTAAGGTGCAAGAGGCCATGACAGCGGCGATTCCCGAAGTTGGACAGCTTAGCGAGCATGCCCCTCGAATTGAGTCCGTTAAGATTGATCCGGAGCGCATCGGGGAGCTTATTGGTCCTGGAGGCAAGCACATCAAGGGCATTCAGGCAGAGTCTGGCGCCGAAATTAATATTGAGGACGATGGCACTGTTCACATTTATGCCTCAAAGGCTGAATCTCTCGAATGTGCCAAGAAGATGATCGAGGATATGTTTGCTGAGGTAGAGGTGGGCGCAACGTATACCGGTAAAATTGTCAATACGATGGCCTTTGGTGCCTTCATGGAAGTGCTTCCCGGTAAGGATGGATTAATTCATATCTCGGAGTTGGCTGAAGGTCGTGTTGAGCAGACTGAGGATGTCGTAAAGACTGGAGATGAAGTTACCGCTAAGTGCATCGGAGTCGATGAGAAGGGTCGAGTCAAGATGAGCATGCGCGCTGCTATCAGAGAGGCTCGTGGTGAGACCGATGACAGGGACGAGGGTGATGGCCCGCAGGGCGGTGGAGGCCGTCGTGGTGGCGGTGGAGGCCGTCGTGGTGGCGGTGGAGGCCGCGACCGTGGTGGCGATCGTGGGAGAGACCGTGGTGGACGAGGCCGTGATCGAGATAAGCCGAAGGATGACGTTCCTCCGCCAGAAAAAGAGGAGTCGTTTTCCCTTACGGACGACTGATCAGATTTCTGAAGATCTTCAAGCAAGCGCTCCGGGGTTCCCTCGGGGCGTTTTTATTGCAGCAGCTATGCTGACTCGACTGGGGCCGATGTGAATTCAAAGAAGAAGCCGGTCTGCTGGTGCTACTCTGTCGTAGAGGAACGTTCTTCGCTTTTCTTTGTCTCAAACTTCGCTCCTTTACTGATGTTCATATAGAAACAGCCAAACAGAAGAGTGGACAGCAGGATGGCCAGAGCCAGGAGCAAACTGAGAATGTTGCGCACGAGGAGATCCTAGTAGAGCGAATGAGAATTGGGAGTCGAAATTCGGGCTAGGAATTCCCAAATGGGGATCAGGCACTTCCCTCCAGAGACAGGAGAGCGGCGTATGACCCATCAAATCCGTCTCTAAAGGGAATAGATTGCTTTGATTCGAGCAAGGACGCTTCTGGAAAATCCTTGAGGAAGCTCAGGATAAGCTCCTCGTTTTCTTCAGGCTCAAGGGAGCAGGTAGAGTATACAAGGCGACCTCCTTGTTTCAGGCACGGAAGAGCGTTTTCCAGAATAAGCCGTTGTGTCGCGGGCAGACCTTGAAGTTGCTCAGGTTTAAGTCGCCACCGCGCGTCGACTCTGCGCCGCATGACGCCGGAGTTAGAGCATGGCACGTCGAGAAGAATCCGATCAAATTTGGACTTCCACACCTGAGGAGCAGGCTCGGTCCAGTCAAATTGCTCGGTTGTAGTATTGGTTATTTGTTGCCTGGCGAGGTTTTCAATAAGTCGTGGAATCCGTTTCTCACTAGAATCGGTGCAGAGAAGCTGCCCTTCGTTATTCATGGCTGCAGCTATAAGTGAAGATTTACCCCCGGGTGCTGCACAGGCATCTAGAACCGTTTCCCCGGGTTGAGGATCAAGAAGTTCAACCGCATTCCGGGTGGAAGGATCCTGGATGTAAACCTGACCGCTCTCGGCCCATTCACGGGGGAGGGGGCCTGCTAGTTGATAATAGCTTTCCAGCCCAAGGGAGATGAGCTGATCTTCCTTGGCTGGGTCAAGGGGATGAGATGCGAGAGTGTTGAGGCGGACAATGACCGGGGCAGGTTCATTATTCCACGCCAGCAGGGACTCCATCTCAGCACGGCCAAACTGTTGCGTCCACCGATTGCAGAGCCATTCGGGATGCGAGAACTTTATTGAAGCTCGGAGGCTTTCGCTCTCTGAGAAGAGTGTCTTGCGTGCCGCCACTGCACGTCGGAGGACAGCATTGATCAGGCCCCGAACAGGTTTGCGAGCGCAATTTACTGTTTCATTGACTGCGGCATGATCGGGAATTCCGAGAAGGAGAAGCTGGCATATCCCCACTCGAAGAATGTCTCGTGTTTCGTGGTCCAGCTTGCCTTTGCGCAGCATGCCGATCCAATGATCGAGTAGGCTTCTATTTCTTAGAACGGCTAAGAGAATGCTATTCAGTAGCGCTCGATCAGGGGTAGAGAGATGGTTGCGCCTCGCCTGACGCTCCACGAGAGAATCTGCGTATAGGTGCCCTTTCGACCATGCCCGCAGGGCGGAGACAGCGGCACGACGAACATTCTTTTCTGTCATCTCAAGTTGCAGAGTTGGGAATCATTGGGAAAGGAAATGAGATGCAATAGTTTTCCATTCCTCTTCGAGGCTGAGGGTTGAGTCCGGTTCATTTTTCCTAGCCCGGTGATACCAATAGCGCGCATTTTGAAGATCGCCTTCTTCCCGGTGAAGATACGCGTGTATCCACGCTCCGTCAGGATCAGGGATGGAGGAACAAAGGTCATGAGATTCATTCCATCGTCCAGATTTGGCCAGCCACAGCGAGTGGACTTCGCGTGAGATGTTTGAGGGTGGCGTCTCGTCGTTGGTAGCTGATTGCGCTAGTTCCTCGGTGGTCATTGCTCGTTGAGCAAAGACCAGAATTGCGCTGGTGGAAAGCCTCGGCTGCTGATAACCGTCCCACCATGAATCGCCTCGCAAGCTTCATCATCATTGCCTTCGGAGCCTTCGGCCTTGCTCGTGCCGATGAGCTGCCAGCTACTTTGGACAAGCCTTATCTTGGCTGTTGGTTGGCTTTCGCAGACTCCCGGGATTTTGAATTCGTCATTGGAGGAGATGGAGATGCGGAGCTCTTTTTCATAAAGAATCGGAAGCGACTCTCGGTAGGCGGCTGCACTCTGAAAATTTATTACGTACTAGAGGAAAAGGTGAAGGGTCAGGGAGGAAAAATGAGGTGGATATCTCGAAAAATGTCTCAGGATGGCTTTGAAGATTTTGGAAAAGAGACTGCAGAGCCGCCACTACGTAAGCCCATTGGCTTTACCGCTACCTATACTGGAGGGGTTAAGGTCAGGATTACCAAGGTCTTTACCAAGGATGGGATGGAGATCTCTACAGAGGTGATCGACAAGGGTGAAAGCAAGGGAGAGTTGCGAGCCGGCGTCAAGATCCTGGTGGGTGATCTATTCAGGCAGATTGACGACGCCGACCTTGAAAAACGAGACACGGAATCCAAACTGGAGGATACGGAGATTTCCGTGCGTGCGGTTGGTGCGCGAAGAACAGCCCGGGTTAAGTTCGAGGATTACGACGTTGTGCTCACCGAAGAATTTCCCAAGGGGGTAAGAGCGTTCGCGCTGGAGTCAGATCGCTATGGAGATCACGAATTCCAGATCACTACCGCTAACCCGGAATTTGGAATCATTGAATTCTTGCAGCGAAAGAAGATCATTCATGGTTTCTACGTGAACTGGTATCCAGATTCAGAGAAAGCAGGAGAGCAGGATGCCCGCCTTCTTTTCAAGGTGAAGTAGGGACTAGTTGCCGGGGCAAAAAAAGAGAGCAGGACGGAGATCTTGTTATTGGATGGATCAGTCATCACGCAGCGAGATGCGGGATGGATTGAGGACGCAGGGCCAGTACACCGTGGGCCTACTTCCGATCTAAAGGACGAATAATTTGATGCTCTTGGGCGCGCACAGGTAGCGCAGCGCATCTTTTTTAAAAAAAGCGAAGATGGGGATAAGTTTTTATGCAAAGGAAGGCCCGTTAGACCCTTTAAAAATGCACTCGTGGAGGGATTTCGCCATTTATTTTAGATTGACTTAAATGTGTCTTAGGGTGTACCAAAGTGCACTGCATGACCTGCAGGTCTCACGGTGGGATTGCCAGCTAATAGCTTCGAAGGAGTATTCGATTTCAAACTCGATGCGAAGGGTCGTGTCTCGGTGCCTTCGGAGTGGCGTCCGGGCAAAGGGGAGGCCCTGCCTTTGCGCCTGTTGCAGTGGCGGACTCTCGAAGTGCCAGTTCTTAAGGCGCTCAGCGTGGAGGCGTTTTCAGCGATGATCGAATCTATCGATGGCTCGGATCTTTCTGCTGGAATCAAGAGTCAACGTAAAGGGCTGCTCTATTCCCGCAACACCCAGGTCACGATCAACGATCAGGGCAAAGTTCTTATCCCTAGAAAGCTTGTCGAGGAGCATGGCTTGGAGCCCGGAGGCTCGGTTCATCTTTTCGGGCGGGGAACCAATTTCGACATAGTGAGTCCTCGCGATCACGGAGCAATGCTTCAAGCCGAGGAGGCGCTTCTGGATGATCTCTACGCGTCCGTTGATTTTTCCTGAATACTTTACATCGAACACCCAATAGACTGACAAACTGCTGATGCCCCTGCCTTCTCCAACCCCGGTTCCGTCAATGACGTGGTGCCTGCCGGGCTGCCCAACAAATCTGTTGGCGGCGCCGGGGTTGGAGACACCCCCTCTCGCGATGCGAGGAGGTGAGCGAATGGGTGGAGAACAGGTCTCCTCTTTCAAGCATGTCCCGGTAATGCCGGAAGAAGTGATTCACTATCTTGAGCCCGGACCCGGGAAGACGGTGCTGGATTCAACTCTTGGCGGAGCGGGTCATGCGGCGAAGATTCTTCATGCGGGAGCCGCATTAATTGGACTCGATCAGGATCCAAACGCGTTGAGCCATGCCGAGGAGAGGCTCGAGCAGTATGGGGATGCGGTAGTCTTGAAGCAGCTCAACTTTTCCGAAATGCTTAATGTAGGGCGTGAGATCTGTCCTGAGGGAGTTGATGGAATTCTTATGGACCTAGGTGTCTCATCCCATCAGCTGGATTGCGCGGACAGAGGTTTTTCGCTTCGAGCTCAGGGGCCTCTGGATATGCGAATGAATCCATGTGAAGAAGTGGACGCTGCTGAGGTGGTAAACGAGTGGGATGAAGCCGAACTCGCCCGGATTTTCTGGGAGCTGGGAGAGGAGCGGAAGTCCAGAGCGGTTGCGGGGGCAATTGTGCGACGTCGAGCGATCAAGCCGTTTAGAGATACTCTCGACCTCGCAGATTGTGTGTCCCGAATTGTAGGCCGGAGAGGCCGTATTCATCCAGCGACTCGAGTGTTTCAAGCGCTGCGAATGGCAGTAAACCGGGAAATGGAGTGTCTCGAAGCGGCTCTGGAGTCGGCTCCTGCTCTTTTAAAGCCCGGTGGACGTATCGTGGTTATTACCTTCCACAGCCTTGAAGATCGGATGGTGAAGAGATTTTTCAAATCAAGAAGTCAGCCTGAGATCGATCGGCCCGAATGGCCTGCGGCGAAGAGTAATCCGGATTTCTGTATGAATCGAGTTACCCGGAGGCCGGTGATTTCCGGGCCCGATGAGGTGAAAGCAAATCCGCGAGCCCGTAGTGCGAAGTTGCGCGTTGCTGAAAAGAGGAAGGTAGGTAATTCGTGAACAGAAGGCGTGCCGTCAGAGAAAATTTTGGAGCGGGAGCTGTGATCCTGCTGATTCTGACAGCCTTGGTCATTGCGGGCGCCGGGGTGTTCCACGCCTTTACGAAGAATCAGCAGATCAAGGTCGCACGGGCATTGCAGAGGATTGAGAATCGAGTTTCCCAGCACCGTCTGGATATCACTAACCTCGAGGTCAGGCTAGAGGAACAGCTCAATCCCATTCTCCTTAATGATCGATTGATTCAAATGTCCTCAGATCTTCGGAGCATTCCCTTGGAGGCTGTGAAAAGTATTCCCCGGGAGCCAGCTCCCACAGCTACGAGAGGAGCTCCCGTCCAGCAACAGTCGTCCGCGCGTCGCCTCGGTGCCACCCCGTCGTTGGTGGATCTTGATAGCCTGTGAAATCTCCCATTCATTACCGTGGTCTCCTGATTTGCCTGATAATCGTGTCCGGCTTCAGTGGGTTGTCTGCGCGGCTTATTTACCTGCAGTGGATTAACCGCGATACGTCTGCACCCAAGGCGGCTCGTAATCGGACTGCGAAGACAGTTCTCCCGGGAAAGTTTGGGTATATCGTGGACCGTAATGGAAGAATCATGGCTAGGAATCTTCCGGTCACGAAAATTACCGCTGACAAGATACATCTTCGTGATCCGGGGGTAGCGGCTCGCGGTGTGGCTTTTGCTGAGCTCGTTGACCAGAAGGAGTGGGTTGAAGCTACGGGTAAAGAGCGTCGACGCCTGCTCAAGAGGAGAGCCCACCAAGTGCGTGAAAAGTTGCCGGAGGGTGAGCTCCTCGATCGTTACGTGGATCATTTCATTCCGATTACAGCTCGTGCCATCGGAGTCAGCCCGCAGGAGTTGAAAAAGAAGCTCGGTGCTAAGTTGGAGTATGTAACTATCGCAAGGAATCTGCGTGAGGATGAAGCGGATGAAATTGAGGAAGCATTGAGGGATAATTGTATCCACGGATTCCGGTTTGAGAAGGCAGTCAAGAGGTGGTACAGCGATGGCAATATGGCCACCCACACCATTGGCTATGTGAATCATGAGGGAGTAGGGCAATCAGGGCTCGAACGAGAGCTTGGGGCTCACCTTAAAGGGCAAGATGGTTATCAGATTACGAGAAAGGATCAATCGGGTCTGGTGCTACTGCCTGGGGGTGGCATTCTCAAACCGCCACGCTCAGGGTTTGATGCGAAGCTTACGCTGGATGTGAATATTCAGAGTTTTGTTGAGGAAGAGCTGAATCGGGGTCTCGATGAGTTTGACTCCAAGTGCGGAGCGGTGGTCATGATTGAGCCTAGAACAGGAGATGTTCTGGCGATCGCAAGCCGGCCTCATTTCAATCTGAACCTGCGCAATAACATGAGTGAATCCGCCATGCACTATGCAGTGCAGGGCGTTTATGAGCCAGGATCCACCCTCAAGGTGATTTCCGCTGCTGCGGCCCTCGATCTTGGTCTGATGAGTCCGCAGACACCGATGTTTTGCCATAATGGGTATATGCGGATACCGGGTGGATATGTGAAGGACTACAAGGGCTTCCAGAACATCACCCTGGAGGAGGTCCTTGCAAAATCGAGTAACATCGGAGCTTACAAGATTGGAATGCGGGTAGGGACCTCTCGTTACATGGACTATCTGCGCCGTTTCGGTTTTACCAAACCAACTGGGATTCTCCTCCCTGGTGAGGAGCGTGGTTGGACAGCAGACCCGGAGAACGGAATTAATTTCTCGAGGATCACCTATGGGTATGGAGTGGTGGTCACTCCCCTCCAGATTGCCTGCGCATATGCGACCATTGCGAATGAAGGGGTGAGAATGAAGCCTCGGCTTGTTAGAGCACTGCTCGCTAATGATGGAACTGTAGTAAGAGAATTTCCCCCGGAGAGGGTGGAGAGGGTTGTTTCAGTATCTACAGCTCGGAAGATGTGCAGGGCTTTGGAGACAGTGGTGGATCCTCTCGGGAAGGGGAATACTGGTAAGTTAGCCTCCGTCCCGGGGTATCTCGTGGGCGGTAAGACCGGGACAGCGCGTATCTACAAAAACGGGGCGTATCTTTCTGATCGCTATGCCGTTTCTTTCGCAGGATTTATGCCCCGGGATGACCCGGCATTTGCCTGCGTTGTCGTCATCCATGATCCCCGCTCGGATAAGATCAAGATCGGAGGAGGTTCGGTAGCCGCCCCTGTATTTCAACGGATCGCAGCCCGCACCGCAGCGTATCTGAATATCGCCCCTACCGAGGCAGTAGAAGAAACCCTCGCCTCAACTGGAAATTAACTGGCTATGATCCTGCGAGAATTGATAGCCACCCTGCCTCGCGCATCTGTTGTCGGGTCGTTGGATCGTGAGATATTGGGCTTGCAGGATGATAGCAGGAAAGTGCATCCCGGAGACCTCTTTATAGCGGTAAAGGGAATCACTTCGGATGGTCATGATTTTGTCGATGCAGCTATCGAGCGCGGCGCTGCTGGAGTGGTGCTTGAACGTTCAGTCCATGAGAGTTTGCCCGAGGGAGTAAGTTCCGTTCTGGTCCCGGATTCGCGCCATGCCCTGAGTGTCTTGTCGAGTGACTGGAATGGAAATCCCTCTGAGGATCTGCGCGTCGTCGGGGTTACCGGAACAAATGGTAAAACGACTACCGCCTTTCTAGTGCACCGGATCATGAAACATACGATGCACCGGGCAGGCCTTATAGGGACCGTGGTTTCTGATGATGGTCTTACCCAGGAGCAAGCCGATTTTACAACCCCGGGAGCGTTGAGCCTTCAAGGCCTCCTCGCCCGAATTCGTAACAATGGCTGCCCTGGAGTTGCTCTTGAGGTTTCCTCACAGGGCCTTGATCAGAGGCGGGCAGACGCGATTGCATTTGATGTCGCTGTTTTTACAAATCTGACTCAGGACCACCTTGATTACCACGGTTCGATGGAAAAATATTTTGGTTCCAAACGGCGCCTTTTTGAGGGCGCAGTGGAAACTGCGGCAAAGAAAAAGCCGGTAGCGGTCATTAATGGAGATGACCCTTACGGAGAAGCCCTCATTAGAGAATTCAGAGAGAAAATGACTGTGCTCTCTTACGGTTTTGCCGTTGAGTCTGATTTTCGCGCGGGGAATGTACAGCAGACAGCTCAGGAGACGCAGTTCCAGCTTTTTGCGAAGGGCAAATCATACCTTGTCAGACTGCCTCTCATTGGGCGTTTCAATGTCTATAATGCGCTTGGTGCACTTGCTTCCGCGGTGGCCTTGAAGATTCCCCTCCGGGAGGGAATTTCAGCTCTAGCGAATGCTCCCCAGGTTCCGGGAAGAATGGAATGTGTCGGCTCGATGGACGGCGCTACAGTTTTTGTAGATTATGCCCATACGCCAGACGCGCTTCAGAACGTCTGCCGATCCTTGCGTGGTCTTGACCCGAGAAGGTTGATCACGGTTTTCGGGTGTGGGGGAGATCGCGACAGGGAAAAACGACCCTTGATGGGTGCAGTGGCATCGCGTCATAGCGACTACTGCGTTGTGACGTCCGACAACCCGCGTTCGGAAGACCCAGAGAGGATTATCGGTAATATCGAAGAGGGAATGTCTGGTGCTATTTACGAGCGGATCGTTGATCGAGGAGAAGCAATTCGTGCTGCAATACAGGAAGCGCGAGGAGGAGATATTGTATTGATCGCAGGAAAAGGGCATGAGGATTATCAGGAGTTTGATGGTAGCCGGGTGCTCTTTGATGATCGGAAAGAGGCTCGCACTGCAATGGATGCACGCCGTAAGGCGAGGGGGGAGGATCGTGTATGAAGAGCTACTCTGTCAAAACGCTGTCTGAAGCGATGGGGGGCGATCTTATCGCGGGGCGAAATGATCTCATGGTTGAGTCAGGAGTCTCCACTGATACGCGTAGTCTCACGCCTGGCGCTCTCTATTTTGCTCTCAGCGGTGATACTTTCGACGGACATCAATTCCTCGAGGAGGCGGTGAGCAAAGGGGCTGCAGGATTAGTTGTGAGTAGCAGCAATCTGGAGCTTCTTGAAGCTGGGAAGGTTCCGTTGATCAAGGTCGAGGATACTCTTATCGCGCTGCAGAAGCTGGCTAAGTGGTATCGTAGGCAGTTAGAGGTAATTGTCATTGGGATTACCGGTTCTAATGGAAAGACAAGCACGAAAGATTTTTGCGCCTCAGTTGTTGGTCAAAGCTATGCAGTCCATGCTACCCGGGGTAATTTGAATAATCACATTGGCTTGCCGCTGACTCTGCTGGAGGCTGATGATGAGGATGAGGTCCTCGTGCTTGAGATGGGGATGAACCATCCGGGAGAAATTGCGCCATTGTGTGAGATCGCGCAGCCTCAGATCGGGATCATCACGAATGTCGGGCATGCGCATATCGAATTCTTGGGTAGCAGGGAGGCCATTGCGGAGGAGAAGGGAGCTTTGGGTAGAGCTCTTCCGGAAGTGGGCACGCTGCTTCTTACCGCGGGGTGCGAGTTCGCAAAGTATTTCGCCTCCCGGACTCCAGCCAGAGCGATAGCGGTAGGAAATGGTCGAGGAGTGATCAGGGCCGAATCGCTGAGTAGTAGCGAAGGAGGATCTTCCTTCAATCTTGTGATTGATGAGGAGCGTAGCTCCGAGGTTCAGTTGAAGGTCGCGGGCAGGCATATGGTAAACAATGCCTTGCTGGCGGCTGGGGCGGGCTGGGCTCTCGGGTTGTCACCCGCTGAAATTTCTCGTGGTCTACAAGGTGCACAGCTGACGGGCGGCAGACTTCGGCGCTTTGAGAGAGAAGGAATATCCATCTTTGATGACACTTATAACGCAAACCCTGATTCCGTCAGGGCGGCCATTGGGGTAGTGGCCGATCTTCCAGCCCTGAACGGGAGTAGCAGGACTGTTGTTCTGGGAATGATGGGAGAGTTGGGTCGGTTTGCCGAAGAGATGCATCTGCAGATCGGGGAGCATGCTGCGAGGAATCAGTTGCAAGTAATAAGTGTGGGGGTCGAGGCAGCTCGGATCGCGGAAGGAGCGAAGCGGGCAGGTGGATCAGTGGTGGAGCATTTCGACAGGTATGAGGATGCCGCTAAGTGGCTAAAGGGAACCCTGCGGGCTGGCGATACGGTGCTCTTCAAGGGAAGTCGTAAGGCTGCCGTCGAGCGAGTGATGAACGAAGTCTTTCCCCCAACGACAAACTGATGCTCTACTGGATTTACGAACAATGGGAGCAAGCTCGCACTTCTGGTGCGGACTGGGCAGACGCCTTTAGCTTTCTAAATATTCTTCAGTATATCACAGTAAGAGCGGGCCTGGCCACTCTGCTGTCCTTCGTTCTGATCTATCTCTTTGGCCCCTCAGTGATACGAAAGCTAATTTCACTTAAGGTGGGACAGCCAATTCGGAGCGCAGAGGAGGTTCACAAGTTAGCAGAGCTACACGGGGATAAGGCGGGGACGCCTACAATGGGAGGAATTCTGATCATTGGGGCAGTGCTGACCTCGGTAGCTCTCTGCGGGCGAGCCTTCAACCCGTTTGTGGCGGTTACCTGTTGCGTCATGCTTGCGCTTGGGTTGTTGGGTTTCATCGATGATTACAACAAGGTAGTTCGAAAAAATTCGGCGGGGATAAGTCCGCGTCAGAAGCTTTTCTGGCAGCTTCTTATCGGGCTTCTGGCAGCTTGTTTTCTTTTGTTCAAGCCGGAGGTGTCCGGGATTGGGCTTACTGATAGTCAGGCTCTTGAGCAACGACAGGGATTCCTGCTTGAGGTGTCTGACGGCGGAAGCCCTGATGCAGGGTTGGAGGCCGGGGACCCTGAAGTGGAGCCCTTCCGGTTCAGTGAAGTCGGCTTTCCTCTTGCTAGAAACCCATTGATCAACCTGTCGTGGTTCGCGATTCCATTTTTTATGCTGATCATTACGGGGTGCTCCAACGCGGTGAACCTTACAGATGGCCTTGATGGCCTTGCGACTGGGTGCACGGTGACGGTTTCTCTAGCGTATGCGGTGGTAGCTTACCTGGCGGGTCGTATGGTGGGACTGGAGTATCTGCATATTCCATTTCATCCGCTTCTTGGAGAGCTCAGTATTGTTTTGATGGCTCTGGTAGGTTCCGGAATGGGCTTTCTCTGGTGGAATTGTCATCCAGCTAAGGTGTTCATGGGCGATACAGGTTCTTTGGCGATTGGTGGGGCCCTGGGAACAGCGGCGATATGCACAAAACAAGAATTGTTGCTCGTGGTGATTGGAGGAGTGTTCGTTGCTGAGGCACTCTCGGTGATCCTTCAGGTTGGGAGTTTCAAGCTCCGGGGAAAACGCATCTTCGCAATGGCCCCGATTCATCATCACTTCGAATTGCGGGGATGGCACGAAAGTCAGGTGATCATTCGCTTCTGGATCGTATCCATCTTACTTGCGATGGCTGGACTGGGACTCCTTAAAGTTCTCTGAAGAATGGATCTCACAGGAAAAAGAGTTGCAGTTTTGGGAGCAGGCCGTAGCGGGCGGGCTGCAGCCGATCTAGCCCTGCACCACGGGGGAGATGTTGTTGTATATGATGCTGGCCCTGA
>Ga0115012_10001772_pt1 | contig 12488 bp, 15 predicted proteins | sample TroAtlMetagenome_FD_88706 | JGI IMG/M metagenome (GOLD analysis project Ga0115012, IMG submission 88706) | Marine eukaryotic phytoplankton communities from Atlantic Ocean - Tropical Atlantic ANT10 Metagenome | ecosystem: Environmental > Aquatic > Marine > Oceanic | place: Tropical Atlantic...
GCAGGATCATTAAGATTAATTACCTGAATAGCGTTCCCTGCAAGATTGACAGTTTTAGTCGCAGTCGCTGTCATTGGAGCAGGGTTACCTCCTGACGTAGTTAAATCTGTATACTCAACTTGTGTTGTGAATGTAGATGCGAGTAAATCACTCACCTCAACTTTTCTTAGATTGTCTGCACTGTTTTGAGTTTCACTATTTGAATCCTGAGAAACATTACAAAGCAATACAACATCGTTCGAGGCAACTGGTTCTGCATTCCATGTTCCTCCAGCAGTTTCACAAGCACTTTTTGTTCGATATGAATCATTAGCACCCCCATCAAGAACACACTTACCTAGTTGATCCGCACCACGAACAATATTAGCTACACCATTAACCAACAGTGAGGAATGACTTACCGTGTTATTGCTTGGAGTAATTCCTGTTGTTGTGTTGATAGAACCTCCAGTGTTAGCACCGGATGTTGGTAACTGGGTTGCTACTATGTTCTTTCCTGAAACGGCATGACCACTACTTCCTCCGACTAAAATTTGCCCCTCTCCAATCCCTTCAAGTTTTGACAGTGCAATTGCTGCACTTGGATTGACTTCGTTATTACTCAAGTTGCCTCCCATCTGTACTGTGGGGTTAGCGGCATTGCGAAGCTTTGCTCTAGTAATATTTTGGTTATCTGGAAACGCCTCACCGGGCGTGACTACTGCTGTTAATGGCATTTATTATCTCCTTGTTGTTATTTGGTTAATCCTATCTGGGATCGCATGAACTTCAGTTGCTTTCACTTCACACACTCCAATGTTGTTCGTAATTTTCAACTGCATGTACGACCCTCTTTTATTAAATCTTTTTTTCTGTAACGACTCTTGCTTTTTATCAGGGTCAACTCCTTTTGTTTTCGGATCAAACTGATCCTCAAGGCTCATGCTGTAATCCTGACGATTAGGAACTAAGTGGTCATCATTGGTATTTGATAAAACGTAATCAGCTTTAGTGAATGGCTTGTGATATTTCTCCCTCTTAAATTTTAAGTTCTTAACAATGTTATAAGATTCCTCCACTCCATCAAATTGTGCACTTATATTAATTCCTAAGTTAACATCAGAACTTACAATATTATTAGTGTTAATAATAATATTCGATTGAGTGTATTTTTTAAAATCAGAAGAACCAAAAGTGTACCCTCTAGTTATCAACTCAGTATTTATATCTTTGTATTCAACATTGCGACCAGTGGTAGTTGCTGTAATTGTTATCTCGTCGTACTGGTCGCATATAAGAGGATCATCATAAACACCAATGTACCCTTCTGTTGTGACCATGAATAATCGTTCTGCTCCATTATACTTAAACGTAATAAGATCAAGTATTCCTGTTTCAGAAGTCCAAGTTCCATTACCCCCTCCATTTGCTGTGCCCAGTTCACATGTTGCTTTACTAGTAAAGCCTGCAACAGAACATGAACCTGCTTTTCCAAACGCATCTGATTGGTCTAAGCCTGTCCAATTTTTATTCTTAAAATCGAAACAGATTAAAGCGTTGTTCTTTTGAGCGTTGTCGATTGGGACCGCAAAATAAATTTTATTATTTATATAAATACCAACTGAGTCTTTTGCGAAACTCCAATTGATCCTATCGATCAATGGCTGGATGCTTTCAGACACTGGCATGTCAAGTCCTTGAAGCTTTCCTGACTCATGAACTTGTAAACTAACTACTCCTCGTTGTTCCGATAAAAACCAAACATCCTTGCCAGCCGATACAACTGCTCTAGGACCACAACAACCATAACTGTCAGACAAAGTATCGAGGTATAGATCAGAAAGACTGCCAGTGAGATTACGAACCGCATAAATTGAACTTTCTTTAAAACAGAGAAGGGTAGTTTGATCAAATTTATGCAAAGCAACCAACTCTGATTCCTCCCCCTGATTAATACGAAGAGAACTCATCAATGGCTTATACCTTGTATAATTTAAAGCCATGCTCACTGCGACATAATCAACACTACCACCTTCGACAACCGCATAAGGAATTAACAATCTGTTTTGGAAGAAGATCGCACCACCTTCACTGTTTGGAATTTTATCAGTTCCATCGTTAACAATCACTTCGTCTTCATTTTCCTCAATCGAAGTGTCAGTGTCTTCTTGTGTAATTGAACCAAACCCGTCTTCAACTCTTGAGAGTTTTAACGGTTCCAAATCTGGACCCCTGAACATAACAACAACATTAAAACACTGAACAAACCTTACCCCGTAACTATCAAAAGTAAGATTTGTGTTTATTGTTTGAATGTCATTACCCGGAGTTAATGCGTATACTTTATGTTGTCCTGCATTACCTTCTGAAGTTGCAACCATCAACCAGTTCACCCCTGCAGGGTCTTTAAATTTTCCAACACCTTTAATATTTTCAAAAGGTTTGGTTCCAATGTTTTGCCCCCCTCCTGCATCTGCTGTCCATGTCCCTGATGCATTTTCACAAGCAGTTTGGTTTGTGTGTTGAGCTATGCTGCAAGTGCCTGTTTTTTTAGTGTTAGTTTGATTAGCCCATCCTACCTTTTTAAAACCTCTTCTGGGTGTCGCTATTCCATTATCAAATCGAAGATTTTTAGCATAAGAAACTATCCCTTCAGTTAGATTCTCAGGAGCAAGTCGCATATTAACTCCAATGAATTTATCATCTCCACTTTTCAAAACTTCTGCTTCGTTTGGCATTATTGTTTCTCCAATTGAGCTTCTGTATCAGCTAGTTTTTTTAGTACTGCTTCCGTGAACTTCGGAGCGCATAGTGCTGCTTGTCTGAATTGTGGATGAGCCAACATCTCGTCCACCCCATTCAACTTTGTTTGCTGACATCCCACTGTTAACAGCATCACTAATAGCACTATCAATTTTATTATATTTTTCATTCCTTCGCTTCTCCGCAACAAATGCCTTGTGTTGATCAAGGGCAAGAGAGAAAAGCCTTTCCAGTGAAGGAAAGGCCCGCAACAGCATTGTGATAATGCTAATCAACCTTCCACTTTTTTCTCAACCTTGTGAACGGCATGTTTAACAAATATTGCGAGGATACTTGTAGTGGCGATACTTATCGCGTTACCAAGAGCTATTTCACCTGTCATATATCCAGCCAATGCACCCAGAAAACCCGTGAGTCCTCCCCAGAAACTTTTTGAACGTATCATAATTATTCTATTTATTTTTTATTAACTGCTTGCACTTTAAAATGATGTAAAAAAGGGAAGCGGCACTAACTAGTATTTTTAATATCAAATCTAGTTCTGGCAAAAACCAATTAAAAGTTCCAGCCACACCAACCGCGCACACCTTAATATCATCTAAAGTTACCAATTATTTTTTCTCCTTAACCACTTCAACATCCTGCGCTGAATCACAATCAGAGCACTTAGAAATAAAATCCATAAGCTTTTGTCCTGATTGTTGTACTGCAGCATGTTCGTCTCTTGACAAACGCGCCATTCCCGCCGCTGCAAACAATGTGTCTAGCGCGGCCTTGATCTCTTTATTCTTATCTTCTTCCATATCGCTTAATTATGCCTGCGAATGAAATTAACAAAATTGTGAAAAGTGTCCGTTTTGATCCAATGTTGCACAACCAACATAATTCTCGAATGTGAAAGTTTGCCCTGCTGTTAATTTTACATCGAAATCAGATGCACTTGGGGTGTCGCATGAAAAGTTAACGTACATTGTTCCATCAACTGCTGTGCACATTAAACACTTACGATCCGGTCTCCCTTTCAGTACAGTTGCAGTATCTCCTGTTTGCGCTGCAGCACGATCCATCCCTGATATTCTTACATTCATTTTTTAATAAGTTACTATATTAGATTGTCTTACTTGTCCTTGTTGCCGATAGAGTTTATCTGCCTCTAAAATCAACATGGATTCAGCAGCATTATCTTCCATCATTGCTGCCTCTCTTTGGTTATCTGATCTTAATATATCGGCGTAAACACCTCGGATCAAATACCCTTGAAAAATTTTCGGTATATCGACTGCCTTGTCCCATTTTGCTCCTTCAACAATCGCACCTGTTGATGCTGTAATACTAAACGGGGCAGCATCGCCCGGACTGATTTGGGAGGATGACTTATAGAAATTCCCGAGTCCGTTGACTTCGTAATAAACGAAATCTCCCTTGTTATAACTTTGGTCCTGCCAGTTACTTCCTTTAATCTCTGGACGAGAAATACGATACTCAATAAAAACAGGAGTAGCAGCAGACCGTAAAATGATTCTTCTGTTGGTTCCATCGTGATCTAAATGCCAACTAACACTTTCTTTTCGTGTAGTTGTATTTGGGTTCTTGTCATACACACCTAAAACTTCACCAACTGTATCTGGTAAGTTGTAAAAATAGGGAGCAGCGTTTGAGGTACTGCTAACTGTTACGCTTTCATTTTTTAGTAGCTCGGGCCAATATTCGGATTCCCAAGCAATACATAATCGTGCATTAGCAAAGTCTCTAGCCTGTGCGAAAAAATAATCCGGTAGATTGTCTCTATCCTGCCCTGCTAATTGGGCCGCGCCATAGAGGACGTTCGAGAAATCTAAAGAAATCATAAGTTGTATTTCTTACTAAACTTCTTCCGAGAACCAACCATGGTTTTTGTTCCTGTGCAGATTACTTTACTAGCCGGGTTATCTCTTTCGTATTCGGTCTTGAACTGATTGTCATCCCAACAATCATACCCCAAACGCTGACCCCAATAATGAAAAGAGGATGGGTCAATCCTCATACGATGACGACCCACCCCCTCAATTGCCCGAGATTCGTTTTTGACATGAGCTTGCTGCATTTCGCGCCTCTGTTTTATTTCAGCGTTAACAGTCTCCATCTGCCAACCCATGCGAAGTTCAGCTACCATATCGCGCATCGTACTTTCGTCGATGCCCTCCATCTCGGTTACATCAATCATTAAGCGTCTGCGCTAAACCCAATTCGTCCTGTTGCAGAAGGATTCTTCACTACTAGTGAAGCGATTGTTCCTACTACTCGGCCCGGGCCTCCACCGTTATCAGTGAGTGGCTTGACGTTTGTAGTTTTAGCAAAACGCAACTCAGTTAAGTTGGCTACATCAAGAACATAAGCTAGTCCATGATCTGAATCATAACCAACAGCATCAATTGGCATCCAGTTCGAGACGTGCAACCTTAAAGTTCCAAAATCACCCTCGTAAACATCAATTGATGAGACAATAGAATTGTCTGCTTGATCCTTGTTTAAAGTACGAACAACTGTTGCTGCTGTAGACGATGTATTTGTTGTTGTTGTAACAGACATGTCTGCAAACGAAGTGAACTTACGTTTTACTGATGGTGAACAAATCACATCATAAGTAGCACGAGTTCCTGTCTCGGTGTATATACCCTCGAGAAGGTCTTGTACTTTTTCTTCTGTGAATGCTGCCTTTGTCCCACTGTAATAAGACAACGGAGCAGCATCGTCAGCAGTTCGATGACTACCTGCTGCAGTGTTACCACCTCGAATACGATAACCGTCTGGTACTCGAGCAGGGTCATCACCCGGGGTTCCTTGACAAGTTCCTGCCTCGTCTAAGAATGACCCTAATCCTTTCATCTTAAATGCTGCAGAATCAGTTCCCTCAACTGCACTGTTTTTAGATGAAACAGTTTTCTCAAGATCACGTTTCTGAGTAAGGATCAACTTGCTGATACCGTTTGCTAGTTCACTGCGAACACCAGCAGGGTTCACAACAGTGTCAACCAACTCTGCTACCCTGAAGGCACGTTTGAATGATTGAACATTGTTCTTCAAGACACGGCGATTCGCTTTAGTGTCTGTAAGGTGATTATTACTTCCCGGTGAAGTTAAATTAATATCTGTGCCATCTATCCAACCATCAGTACTAGGCTCGATGTTTGCATCTGCTTGCCAGTGAATAGTTGTTGCCGTTCCCGCTAGACTCCGACCTTTCGGCATCATGGAGGTTAGTGGTGTGTTCTTACTGTCCACGATTGATAGCAAATCGCTTAAATCTTCGTGAACTGCCGGGCCTGTTCCCGGCGCATTTCCGGTAAAACCGGATTCAATTATAGTCGCCATAAAAAAAAACCTTTCTTATAAAAAGTTGTTTAAAATAACGTCCGTTAAATCATTAGGATGTTGAGTTTGGTTGAACCGTTTAACTGCTGATGATCCTCTCGCTTGTTGAGCATCAACATCAACAGGTGTTGCACTTGGTGCAGAAGGTTGCGGTGGTGCTTTAGGTCTTTGTTTTGATCCTTTTGCGGGTTTCGTTTTCTGACCCTCTTGGTATCTAACTGCCTGACCAAGCATCATGTCTGCAATCAATATTCGGTGATTAGGCAGTGCCTTTATCGCAGGGAACTCATTGAGATTGTTTTCGTGAACTTCATATTCCTTAGACCCTTTATCAGTTAACCAAGGATATGCTTTTACACTTTCTTCGTCCCAATATTGTTTTGCCTGAATAAACTCTTTTTGCGCTGGAAGATGTATATCTAATGCGTCTTCTGCATTATTCAATATATCCTCAACTTGCTCTGGAGTATATTCAACTTCACCATTCTTGCCTTCTACAACAGCACCGTCCCGGTTTGCTCTAGCCCATTTTTTAGTTTCCCTCGCACTTTGTATTTTAGCATCGATCTCCTTATTATCTGTCAGGTGTTGAAATGGGTTACCACTTCCAATTATTGGTTGTGGTGAACTCTCACCAACTGATTCCTTGACCTTATCCAATTCGACGCGAAGGTCTTTCACCTCCGACTCAGCCTCTCTACGTTGTCGAGTTAACTTATCAATGCGCTTTTGAAACCATTCTGGTTCTTCGTCGCTACTATTATCCTGTGAAAGAACAGACGTATCATCATCGTCCTCCGGTGCACTCACATCGGCATCCGATGAATTCTCGTTTACACTCGGTTCTGCTTCCTCTTCTTTAGCGGTATGCTCCGGTTCCGGTGGTTCCGTTTGGCTTGTCTCATCTGTTGGATCAAATTTATCCAATAAGAGATTAGCCAATCCCGCTTCGTCGATTGCTCGACCAATATCCCCAAGCGCGGTTTCTTTTTCTTCTGGCGAAGTTCCGCTAACTTCGACTTTTGTTTCTTCAGACATGCATTGTAAAAGCCTGCAAGTAGCTACGGGTTGTTAGGTACAACAAGAAAAACCATCAGGAAGTAATGACATGATTTTAGTTAAAAAAATATAACCCTTTTTCACTTAACCCTTTTAAGCACTTGTCCAGGTGTATGAAACCACTTAAACCAATAAAATAAGGGTTAAACTGAATTGAGTTTTCATTTAATAAACTTTTGAAGGTTTTGAAGGTCTTGTTTTGAACACTCAAAAACGTGTCAAATTTTTATTTTATTTTTTTAGTTCCTAACAACTGAAAACATTTTTCAACCAATATTGATTGATTTAGAGATTTTAAAAAAATGGATATGTTATAATAGTGTTTGCCTAACTGAATTAGGCTTAGACAAATGAAAAGTATAATAAACGAAAAGCAACTACACTCACTGATTCTTAACATGGCTCAAGACAGAGACAATAGGGGAAAGTGGGGAGGGAAAACTTGGACTCGAGTATCTCAAGAAACAGTCAAGAGTCTGAAACGAAGAATCGAATATGTCGCTGCAGCGGAAATTGAAAACGGACTTGCGACAATGCCTAAGATAGGAAAAACGGTTAAGTTCGATTAAGAAAAATAACCCCCTCCCGTTTGTAAGCGCACCTTTGCTTTGGGAGGGGGTCTTTAGCTATAAGCCCAACCACGAAACTTATAACTAAATATTACTTTCTGCTCTTGCCTCTGCCTCGTTCTTCATCCATTCCAAATGATTTCTAAAGTCGGTTAGGCTTGATGCTCGGCCTGCGCTATAAGCGCGTTCCTCGCCTTGTGTGTCTAAACTTAGTGTTGTCTCTACCTCGTCCTTTATAAAGTCGCTTAGAGACCCCATCACGGCCTTAAAAAGGTGATTGTTCCCTGCCGTAACAAACGCTGTCTGTTCTTCTCCGGTCATGTGACATTCTTAACCCCAATTCTACCTATCTTAGAGTTTTCTTGTTGCTGGACAGAATGTTGCAAGTTGCCCATGTAGTTTTCGATTAGTTGTGAAAACAATTCGTCCTGACCTGCAACCTCTTTCACTTTTGGATTACGCTCAATTAACTCTTGGGCGTACTGCATCTTCATGCCTGCAGTCGGATCGTTCTCGGTGGAACTCGCTTCAAACCCAAACATCATACCTCCGATTTCCTTTTTAACATCCTCGAAGACTTTCTGACTTGCACCTTTCTGATCCGTTAAGATTTCATCAGCTAAATCAGGACTCATTCCCCTTACAAGTTTTTCAATCAACTTGTTCCTTTCAATCGATCCACCAACATCCATTGGCACAATTTGACTTGCGATGATTTTCAACTTCTCAAGCATGAAATCTCGATCCATATCAGCGACATCAAATCGAAGGATAAAGTCAGGTAGGTTTTTGTCCTGCCTCAATGGCACTTCAACACCAGTTATGTCAGTAATCTCTTCTGGACCGATATATTGAATGCAAAGTTGAAACATTTGTTGATAAATTTCAGTCCAAACAGTTAGCCAATTGTTAATCAACGCTTGTTGTCTTAAAGAAGTTGTTTCTGGGGGAATCTCTGGATGGTTAATTCCGAAATATTCATGAATATCCTTCTCTATAAGTTGCATCATTGTAAATGCAGTTGTTGCTACCGTAGATGGAGGCTTCATAAATGAATAATCACCCTGTTTTGTAACTGGTAACATTACAGCAGGCCCAATCCTGTTTGCCATACCTAACCTCTTGTTAACTTCTATAGCTGGTAACGTCTCAAAAGATGTTCGATCCAGAATTGAATCACGTTGTGCTTTCAACTCACTCTGAAAACTTCCCATCAATTCAGGAATTGAACGAGACTCTGTTAACCTTCTACGAATCTGTTCGCGCTTAAACTCTACGAATGGATATTGGCAGTGATTATATGGTAACATCTCATGTTTTGCGAATAGAGGTTTTCCAGTTTTACTTTCTCGAGTTACCAGTGGCGAAAAAATCGTGTAATACACTGCAGGAACATCATCTTCATTCAATTGCTTGCTATACGCATAAATAACTTCGATTAAATTATCTCTACGCTCAACATGATCACCGGGAACAGTGCTAAAGTCGTTTGAAATATCATTAACATCCATTGACTTCCCGGCAGTAGACACTGCTTGTTCTACCCAGTTCTTATCCCACCCTTCATCATTTATTTTTGAACGTATTTCAACTTCGTTCATGTAAACTTTACGAAAGATAACTCGAGCTTTCTGCAAGTCAGTTGTCTCAGGTGGCGTTGTTATTTCTGTGTACGGTTTTAAAGCGACAAGGGTAGGGGTATTTTTTAAAACGTACTCAACTGGAATATCTGCCTCACCTTCTTCTCTAAGTTGCTTAACAATCTTCCTTGCTCGCCTTTTTTTGACATTAGGTATTTGTGCCATGAATAAATCAACAACAGCATCCTCTTGTGCTGCATCCATTATCATTTCAGGCAACTCTGAACTAACAGATCCATCCTCTGCTTCTCCTGCCATTGCAACTATTTCATCCATAGTCACTTTAACAGGCATTAAACCGTTTTTAGTCTCCCACCCAACAAACATTGCTGACCATCCATAAGTCATTGTGTGTTGCGCTAGTAATTCAGCTTCACGACGAATTTCATGATACAGTTTAGTCCCTATTAACCATCTCATTAAGTTGGTCATCGCTGACGCACTTGACATGTCATTAGACTCAGTTCCTCCTACCTTTAATTGGGCACGTTGAAAGGTTGTCATTAATGTACTAACCAAAGTGTTTATCACATGATCAGTAATTCTAATTCGTGTATCACTTGCCCCTTCAAAAGGAAACGGTTGCTGTCCTTCGGGTAAAGCTGATGCGTGTTTTTTGTAATCGTTCGTTTGCGAGTCCCACCTCGCAAATCTCACATCCTCTGCTGTCTTTGTTCGTTGTAGTGCTAAACCATCCGTTAAACTCCTAGAATATTCATAGGTTAAATCATCCACATTAGGCGTGTCACTAGCTCTAACTAATTTGTCATTACTTTTCATGTTGTTAATCCAAAATGTTCATTTAAATCATCTCGATAAAATTTGTATTTAGGTCGGCCTTCTTCAGACCCTCCTTTCATCTCGTAGACTTTAATTATTCCAGCTTTCCTAATCTTGGTTAGGTATTCCTTACTCACTCCCAGCATGGTAGTAGCTTCCGATAGACTTAATAATGGTGGGTATTCTTTTTCACTGATCATAAATTAATAACTTCCTCCTCCAATTGCAGAGAAACTTGTGTCACTCACATACTCAGGATTGTGGGTAACAACATATCTCAAACAATCGATAAAATCTTTATAAGCATTCTTCTCACCTCCAGCAGGTGAAGCTTCCTGAAGGCAATCAATTAGGTTTCCGCAATTCGAGCTAACCATAAGCTTGGGGCGATTAACAAAACTGATATCCTCTTCTGTGTTAAAATCTAAAGCCTCATTAATAGCACCTACACCCTGTTCGATATGTAGACCCGGTGCTGCATCAACATCCATTCCAACTTCATTTAATTTTTCGATCAAAGTTAGACCGTCATCGGATAGTGACCGGGTTCCTCCTGCTCTTGGATCACATAGACGAATAAAAATCTCATCACCATTCTCCTGATCTTCTATGATCTTCTTATACATCGTTAGCCCATTACCCTGTGGCACTTGTGCCGGGCCTTCCTTACCTGACATATCAGAGTCGTTTGGTACTGCCCACTCACCTAACTCAGACCGTCTAGGAAACTCATCATAAACGAACCATCTTTCCTCATTATCAACAATACAGACCTTCAACCAAAGCATCGCCCAGCTTCGAGCACCGTGGGGGTCCATTACATGGTATAGAGTTCCACCTTCAGGAATATCTTCAGGTTTAATTATATGACTCTTACCAAACTTAGGAAACCATGCTCCTGTTGTTCTTTCTGCCCATCCATAAGCACGAATCTTGATGTTTACACTAGTCTCACCTACTAGAGTTCTCTCCATCTGATCCATAGGATTGTAGGGATTTAAATCAGTATGAAAAAACATAGCAGCAGAATTATCATCAACACACTCTGCTAAATAAGGCATAGTACCCGGAGCACAACCGGGTACGTTAACCTTATCAGGTAAGAGAGGTGAAGGACGGGTCTTAATTATCTGTGCACCTGCTAAAAATTTATTAACTGTAGGTGTCCATCCAGTAATCGGAGTTGCAGCAATTAACATCTTACCTTTACGAGTAACTAGACGGTATTGAGCAGTTTCTATCCATCCCATACTCACCAATTCGTCAAAGAAAATTAAATCAAGTTCTACCCCCTCCAAGATATCGCTCCGCTGCTCGTAGAAATGGAAATATATCGCACTTCCATTGGGTAAAACTGCACTTGAATTAGTAAAACCATTTTTCTGACTATATGATATCTGTGAATTCCTTTTCTTACCTTTAAAATGATTAGGAAGGTAATTGTAAAACGCTGGTTGTAAATCGCGTATCGATGACTGATTAGTCATGCTAAACGCAATCACCCTTGCACCCGGCTTATCTAGCATTGTCTGAACCAACTTTCGGCAACTGTAGCTAGTCTTACCACTTCGGTTACCTCCTGAGATTAGGAGGTTGTCATGAGTCTCTAAAAGCTTGTCAGCATCACGCCAATGATCGGGTATAAAACCTTCTGAGTAAGGGTCAGTTCTTTCTCGTCTGATCTTCTCTTCTCTAGCCTTGTTAAGCTGGATTAAAGCATCACTACCGTGGTTGGTAATGATAGCCTCCTGCTGTTCTTTAGTTGGGATTGCTAAAGTGGGCCAAGGTGTCCATGTCAACGTAGCTGCCATTAAAAAATTATACGTCTTCCCCTTCATCTTCCAGTACCCCTAACACCTCATCAACTACCCAACCACTGACAATCACTTTGCTCTCCTCCTCTTCCATACCCCCAAAAGCAACAGTGACTTTAACCCCCCTTAAATCCTCTTCAGCAATCGCATGAATTCTAGCTTTGCCTAAACGATATTTTAGCACCCACTTAGATAAGGTTTCAGGTGGGCTTTTTGTAAAATTTTTACGCACGAAATAACACCTCGCTAAATTCTTCCCTCTTAGGATCGGAGACCCCCCCCGCCCCTATAAACCTCTTTATTTGCACACAATTTTGCATACCATCGCTCAAATCTATCAAATATCTATGGTTTTAGCAGAATCCTCATGTCGTTGAACTTTACTTGTGCTTAAATTGTCGATCAATTCGTTCAAATTTACATGAGCAACAACGCTTGTTTTATTAGCATCTGGAGTAATTGCAGAATCGAACTGATCCTTCTTGTCAATCAGTATCCCTATGGCGAGGGGTAAACTAGCCTTCGGAACATTA
>Ga0115012_10001774_pt1 | contig 12482 bp, 8 predicted proteins | sample TroAtlMetagenome_FD_88706 | JGI IMG/M metagenome (GOLD analysis project Ga0115012, IMG submission 88706) | Marine eukaryotic phytoplankton communities from Atlantic Ocean - Tropical Atlantic ANT10 Metagenome | ecosystem: Environmental > Aquatic > Marine > Oceanic | place: Tropical Atlantic Ocean...
TATAATTACTTCAGGCTATATGGCATACGATAAATACGACTATGACCGTGAAACAGATTACAGTTCGGGAAAGAATCCTAAAATGGAGGATGAATCTTTCAATGGTGAGAGGCCGGAAGACTATCGAAGAGTGCAAACTATGTTTTTATTGGGACTTATAGCACTGCTACTACTTGGAAATTTATTCTTCAATAGTATTTAGTCTACCAATACACTCCAACCCATTTAACCGACATATCATTTCCATGAAATCGTGTGGGTTCATTGGATGCCCTTACGATTTTGTTGAAGAGTACAAAGGGGATTCAGTGGGTCGATACAGACGCTACCGTTGTGAATAAAAGTAGAATTCATTGATTTGAATCTATAAACCTGAATTCCAAAAGATGATTATGGAAGCGATCCAAATAAGAAAACTGATACCTATGATTTTGAGGTTTTTTACCCAATAACGAACTGGAGGTGATGTATTGCTAACCTCTTTCTTATCTTCGATAAATTTAAACAAATTGGTGACGAACAAGAAAAATATCGAATAGGCAAATACAGCATATCCCCAAGCTAGCCAAATTAGAATTTCCCAACCATTGGGTGCCACACCTGGAAATTGTTCCATGAAGGGAGTGAAAATAATAAGAGAAGATGAAGAGAACAAAAATAAACCAAAATAGTTCAAACGTCTATAATTCCTCTTTCTTAGGCGTTCGATTTTAGCAGTTTTTTCGTCGACTTCGACCCCTGAAATATGAATCCCTCCATTAATTGCTATAATTGAACATACATAGGCATGTTCCCGTCAAATCTTTTTTTACTGACCCTTTGTATAATTCTCCAAGTAATTCATTGAATTATGTAAACAACATCGAGATAATTCAAATCTCTACAATGACTCTTGCGAGTCCTATTCATGCTAAGGTTCAGTTAAATTATCTTAGTCAGGTAGTAGAAAACCAAAACTAAACTAAATGACGCTCCAGCATATCCAAACAAACGTCTGATGCTATGACTTGACTGATTTCGCTTTTCTTCGCTCATATCATCTTCACCAATATCTGACATAGAAATATACATCGCACCAAAAACTCCCCACGACAGAGCCATCTCTATACCATCAATGAAGTAGACCATAATTCCCGATAAAACAAGAGAAAAGCCCGCAATAAGATGAAGTCTTTCTATTGAAATTAGGTATTTTTTATTCAACAAGTCAAACACTCCTGTCCACAGCACGATAGGTCATCTAGATACATTCCCCATCCTTTGTACGCTGCTATAAATTCATCAGTTGGTATATCAAGAGATTCGGCTATAGCCTGTGCTACGATGCCAAATCTTTGTCGATATTTGTAAATGAAACAGAAGATATGACCGTCGTGACGAACAGATGGGCCACAAAGATACATACCAGGAACGATAGTTGATTCATCGCGCTCGGTTAGGGAAAGGAACTTGTCTTCTCTTTCTTCGAATAAGTGAGATACAAACTTATGGCTTCCTTCAAATCCACTTGCTAAAAGTGGCTGAACTTTAGATTTGAATACCTGCCCGTCTTGAGTAGTAACTTCATAAGTTCCGTCTTCGAAAGTAACTGAACTGATCATTGTTTCAGAAAATAACTCGACGTTTTCTTCGAACATTGTGTCTGTAATTCGTTCGAAAGAATATGTTGATAGGGCAACACTCGGGTCTGAACTTTCCTCTCCCCAAGGATTGTTTATATCGAACACTCGAACTTGTTTATTCGATTTCGCAAGGTGATATGCTGCATCAATTCCACTTTCATAACCACCGATTATAAGGAAATCATCGCCTTCTAAATCTCCATATTTTGGAACTGTTGAAGTGTGTCGGCAAAGTTCACTACCCTCAAAGATATTCAATGATGGATATTGATACTCACCAGCTGCCCAAATGACATTCTTTGACTGTAAAGTAACAGAATCTGTTTTCAATTTAAAAACTTCATCATTCTTCTCGATACTCTTTATTTCCATTCTCTCACAAACTGGAAGTTCAAAATAGGCTGCAAGACCTTGTAAATGCTCAGCATATTGTTTTCCTGTAGGGTGTTCTACCCTCATGTTGAATGCTGGTGAAACACCGATTGCTATTGAATTCAAATCTAACATACCAATAGAGTTACTTGGAAATGAAGGAGTAATAAATCTCGTTTCCTCTGGCCATGCTGCAAAAGATGCACCAATCTCTTCACGGTCCACCAACAAGAAATCTTCTACACCTGCATGCATCAGTGAAATTGCAACTCCAACGCCTGCTGCACCAGCGCCTATGATAATGACATTATATGGCTCAGAGCCGTCTTCAGATGTCCTAATTTTCTCAACTTCTACAGTCTCTTGGTCGTTCTCCATGGCCCTTTCCAAAATTATTAACTAATTAAAGAAAACTAATAATTATTTATTTAGAATTTATTATTAGAATCTAAAGTCAAGTATGTTTAGATTGATATAATTCAATAATTGGAATCAATTTAGAAATACTATTTCAGCCTCTTTTGAAGAAATTACTCCAGAGCCACGCGATAAAATCTCTTTAGAAGAATGACTGACTGAAAACCAATGAACCTCATCTTCGTTTGGAATCTCTAATTTTTGTTTGAACTCATCTTTATCTGTATAAACCGTAATTGTTCTCTGACGGATTTGAGGGTCTCTAATCCCTGCCCTCATAATCGCATCTAATCGCATTCTTCGAAATATCGAGAGTTGTGAAACCACAGGAACTTCGATTAAATGATATCTATCTTCGATATTTATCTGCTCTAGATTTGTAATAATAGTATCAACAAGCGGTTGATGCCATCTTTGAAAAGCGATTATAATAATGATATCTTTATTGGAAAAATCTTCTGGAATAGTTATTTTTTGCTTATTCAAATTCTTGCCAACTAAAGTTGGGAAAAGGTTAGGCATATTGATGACCTTCTGTTAAATTATGAGTCTCGGCTCCAGACAGAAACTGTTTCATCGCCCCACTGCTCGGTTGAAACTTGTGTTAAGCCGGCATTAAGGAGACGTTTTGAGTCTATATTGGATGCCACAGGTTCTTGATGGACCTGGGAACTTTGAACAAGATAAAATTCATCAACAAGGCCTTGGTCAAGAAAATGGCCAATTGTAGTTGGTCCTCCTTCGACCATTAATCTTTGAACCTCTTTATCTCCAAGTAAATTCAATAATGCTGGCAAAGAGCGAAAATCTTTACCCATGACTAATGTTTCAAATTTATCATTTAGAAGATTTGCAGATTCAGGAATTCTTTGATTAGGGTCAATAACTACACGAAGCGGCTGTTTATTTGACTCTACTCTCCTAATTGTTAGAGACGGGTTATCTCTAATGACAGTCTCAACACCGACTAATATTGCATCACATTCTGTTCTTAATAGATGCACTTTATCTAGACAAGCCTCGGAAGTAAATCGACCAGCACCCTTACTTCTGTCATCTACTGAACCATTGGAATCTACTGCCAACTTGACACAAACCAATGGACGTCTATTTTTACACCAATGTAGGAACGGACGCATTTGTAGTGCTGCTTCTGATTCTAGTAAACCATGAGCGACTGCGATCCCTGCGTCTTCCAAAGCTTGAATTCCTGCTCCCCTTACTGTAGGATTAGGATCTTCATGCGCAATGATAACTTCCTTAATTCCAGCCCACATCAAGGCTTCTGTACATGGCGGAGTTCTACCGAAGTGATTGCAAGGCTCCAAAGTTACATAGGCCACCGCACCATTTGGTGAATGGCCGTTTTTTTCTGCATCGTGAATTGCCATTTGTTCAGCATGTAATCCTCCTAAATGGTCATGCCAGCCTTCTGCAATTACTTGGTCGTCCTTTACAAGAACGCAACCAACCAAAGGATTCGGTGAGACTTTGCCTCTCCCTCTTTCAGCGACCTCAAGGGCTCGTTTCATGAAATCAACTTGCAATTTTGACCATTCCATACAGACCCTCCTGATTAGGCCAGATGTCATCTATTGATGAGTTCTTGGTTTAATTCGTAAAACAGGGAAGAGTTCATGCGGGTGAGTAATTGTCGCCAAACATGGCCTCCACCGATACCAAGGCATCAGAAGATTCAAAATTGCCATTGGAGATTGAATTTGAGCCGGATGTTAGTAGTAAAAAACGTAAGGGATTACATCGACCAATGCCTGCCAAAGTATTCACTAAGAACAAGATAGAAGGAGAAAAACCTGCAAAAATATATCTCCTAGTAAATCCTTATTCTGGTAAAAAAAAGGGAATTAAAGTAGCAGAAGAAGTGAAAATATTATTTGAAAAGGCAGAAATAAAAACCGAGATGCATATTTCTCAACATTCTGGCCACTTAATTGAGATTGCTGGTTCACTAACAGTGCTAAAAAATGAGGCAATTGTAGTTGTAGGTGGAGATGGTAGTCTTTCTGAAACTATCACTGGATGGATGTTACAATCTAAAGATAATTCTGATATTCGTTTTGGCCTTATTCCAGCAGGTACCGGTAATTCACAGGCAAATGATTTGCAGATAAGTAGTACTGAAGATGCAGTTTCTCGAATAATTAGTGGAGATAGCCAATGTCTTGATTTGGCAAAGGTAGAATTAATTGAAGGACTACCAGGAAATACAAAAGATAAGATTACTAGATTTAGCCATAATCTAGTGACTTGGGGACTTGGAGTTGACTCGACTATCAAAGCTGAGAAAATGCGATGGATGGGTAGTATTCGTTATGATGTCGGAATTTTGATGGCGATTATGGCTAATAATCGAAGACATGCAAGCCTATATCTTGACGGACATAAGATGGAAGATGACTACACATTATTCTTGGTTCAAAACAGTCAAACTGGTGGCTCTCTCTTACCATTAGCGCCTGGGGCTTCATTGGATGATGGAATAATGGATATTGGAATATTGAAAAAGATGACAAGAAGAGATATCCTGAAGGCTTTTGGGCTTCTAAAGAAAGAAGGTCGACACGTTTTCCATCCTAGAGTTGTTTATCATAGATTCAAAGAATTGAAAATCGAGACTCCTAAACCTACTGCAATAAATATCGATGGAGAAAATATTGGCTCAACGCCACTAAATATGGAAGTTCTTGCTTCAGAAGTCAAGATCTTTCATTGATTACAAAGAGAAGTCTGAAAAGTCATCTTCATCACTGAAGGTACTTCTCTTTGGTTCACTTTCCGGTTCGATAGTTGGTTCTGGTTCTGCTTTCTTAACGCTCTTACGTTTTCTGACAGTTTTCTTTTTCTTGACAGCAGGTGCCGATTTTGTGGCTTTAGGAGCTACGCTCGAGAAGTGTTCTCTCTTCGGTTTTTGTGGCTGACTACTTACCACATTACTAGAGGTTTGTTCTCTTCTAGATTCCCTCTTAGGAGGTGTCCATGCTGGTTCAGTTTGCACTTCATAACCATAATTAGAATCGCCCTGGCCAGTTGGTGCAATATCTCTATCCATCTTAATTGATTCAGCAGTCGCTACTACAGAGGAACTTCCTCTACCAAATTCGGAGGTTGAGCCCTCCGAAGGTGAAGATGAAAGCACGCTGTCTAAATCAAAACCTGAAATCTCACTTTCTGCTTGTTTAGACTTTTTTGGTGGTTTCGATTTATTCTCTTCCATTGATTCCATTTCAATTTGCTTCTTCCTCTCTTTAGGGGAAATCATGCCCATTGCTTTAGATCTACGCAAATCGGAAGCAACCTGCTTTATCTTGTCCATTCCTTCTTTTCCAAGTAAAGTTTTCATTGTTGCCTTGGCACCTTGTAAAACAAATAATTGTGACAGAATAAATAGACCAAAACCTCCACCAACTCCGACTATTAAGAAGAATAGAATGAATCCAGCTCGGCCAAAGAACGGCACATCACCATAAGCCCACTCATCTTTGGAATCGCCATCATCACTTACAACTGCACCGTCAAGAATTATTTTATCCACTAGAACATAGACATTCTGCCTATGCTGATCTCCTACAACAAGATTACAATCAGAATCAACGCTATGGCTGTAAGATGCATTACCAGACTTGTAATATCCTGTAGCAGATACATTGTTGATCGGATTTACAAGATAGCCTTCAATTGTTACTGGTTGATGCCACTCATCTAGAGAGCGCATACCATCATGGATATTTTCTGTAGTTGGAATCAAGCCTAAAATATACCAATAATCATCGCTATCTCCATCGATTTCATCGAGGTCGATCGTTCCAGCTCTAGTTTGAGGGTCTAGGGGTCTGAACCAATCTTCAAGGTCAACTCGAGGGCCATCTCCTTCGACTATTTTACTGGCTTCATTGAAAGACATCTGTTGAATTGCTACCGAAGTAGTAACTGCTAATTCTAGATCTTTTGCACCATTTATTGGATCGTGAGATTCATATAAAGAACTGGCGGCTAGAAAACCAGTAAAGGATATTGCAGAAGAAGAATTTGTAGTCAGATAATTTGGTGAACTAACCTCACATCCAACTGGTGAAATGTCATCATAATCAATTGATGGTGAACCAAGGTCAGAACTTATTGAAGTGCCTCCTTGAGAAAAATCAACATCTATTCCATCAGAGCCCCAAGATGCGGTTTGAGGGCCAAGACACCCTGCTAAGGTCATCAGTGCAAGGAGATAAACCGCCAACACTGCTCTTCGCATAGTAAAGCAAGAGAGGCTTTAGTTTGATAACCCTTCTATCAAATTCACTAATCGAATCAATAAATGAATCATTTTGGCGCAGAGAGAGGGATTCGAACCCCCGTGTCTGAAAGACAGTGGATTTCAAGTCCACCGCACTACCGAGCTATGCGATCTCTGCACTATGCCGTCCCAGAGGTCCCTATATGATTGATTTTCCCCTAGAAAGGATTCTAGTTTTCTTCCTCATTCGCCTTACTGCGCACATTAATTGCTATTGCTGCAGCACTTAATGACATCAACGCCACAGCGAAAGTTAAGCCCGGTGTTTCTTCACTAGGAACCTCGATTAAGCCTTCGAGTTCGGCTAAGGTCTCGATGTCTTCAATAAACTCTGAAGGATCCCAATTATCGCCAGTCCACGCTACTCTAGGTTTGCGCTCGCTATCCAAGATAAAAGTAGTAGTGGAATGTCCAACTGTATATTCTTCCTCTACTTCAACAGCCACGCAGGATAACATAGTGTCATCAGGCCATTCATAACCTTCATCGCACATACAATGTTTTCCAGCACCAGAACCCATTTCCCAACCGTGACCGTCGCAAACTTGATTATTTTGTTGATCAATCATACTCTGAATCGCACCAGGAAGTGGAATATCTGAATCAAGGGTAGTATTTCTTGCCCAAGCGATATATTGTGGGTCTTCTACTGAATCAGCGCCTAACTGGGAATATTCCCATGACATGCTCGAATCATTCCATGTGTGTAACTCCCAATACCAAGATGAATTATCCATTGCAGGGTCTTCATCATTAAATGATGAGAAAAAGTGGCCGAATTGTGGATGTTTTGTATATGAATAGTTCAATCCTGCTCCATCAAATGCTTCGATGGTTAAGTGCCAAGCATTGACGCTAGTCTCATCCATAGTGTGAGTTTCAGAAGTATTATCAGGATAAACTATCGACATACTGAAAGTGTCATCGATTGGAGTTGAAAGAAGATTCTCATCAGCATTTGATGCCAAGTAAGCTATATTTTCAATTCCATCTATGTCGTCTATATTTACGAAATCAATTCCAACGTTTGATTCTTGCCAAGATGTTGATGTTTCATTATAGGTCATAAATTTCCAGTACCATGACTCATCTAAAGGCGACTCTGTACCGTTTATTGATGAAATAATTTTACCATTCAAAGAATGAGTTGAATAGTTTATTGATAAATTATTAGCATCAGAAAGAGTATTCGTCAAAGACCATGCAGTAGGTAAAACCATCAATTCTGAGGAGTTACCTTCACCATCGACAAACATTACCGTTGAGTCGTTAGATTGATGGCCATTTTCTTCAGCAACATGTGCTTCGATTACATTCTTTTGAACAACTAGGCCAAAACTATTCCAAACTTCTTCCATTACTTCCAAATCACCAGTCAAGTGTGACCAGTTCACATCATGTAGTTCTGTAAATGCTTTGAGCCTCTCGGGTGTATCATATTCAGGATCTACAGAAATAGACATGATTCTCACATCATCGCTATATTCAGGTGAAAGGCCTTGTTGAACTGACCTCAAAGCTTGTGTTATCACTGGGCATACATCTGGACATCTTGTAAAGATGAAAGCAACAACTATAATTTCACCACTCGAACGGTTTAGGGTAACAGTTTCCCCATCTTGATCGATCAAACTAAAGTCAGAAATCGGCCCTCTAGACAACTGATATCCCTTGTAAGCAGTAGTTGAAGGAACTAAAGAAACAAGTAGAATACTTATCAAAAAATAGGCTATGATTCGACTTCTCATACCTATCGCTTGTAAAACCTGTATATTAGTTACTTGTCTCATCGTGTAGCATAGTCCCAATCAGGAGTACACCACGCAGGTAATTCGGTTACTGCTTCTGGATTGGAAAGACCAATACCCCAAAGCATCAATAGAACAAATAATACTGGAAATAAAGCAGTCCTTGTATAGATTCTTGGATCTCCACGCAGGTGCATAAAATAAGCAGCAATTCCGTATCCTTTTATTATTCCAACGCCAATAAGTACGCCCCATACCATCAATCTTGTAATCTCTATTTCAGTACCTGGTATTTTTTCAAAGAAAACTGCCCCTACTTCAAAAAGAGTGAAGAACATCAATACTATGAAGTTCCAAAAGTAAATATCTTTACCAGTCTTATCCAAAAGCCATTTTTCAATTCCACTTGCTACATGTTCTCCCATTTAATCACCTCAATACAAATAAAATGCTGGGAAGATAACTACCCACGCCAAATCTACAAAGTGCCAATAAAGGCCGAAATATTCGATTCCTTGGCCATTGTCTTCATCAAATCCAACTGTATCTGATTTGAAAATTAAGTACAGCATTACCAGTAGTCCGACGAAAACGTGCAGACCGTGAGCACCTGTTGCGACATAGAATATTGAGCCTTGTGGGCTACCAATATCGAATCCTTCAGCGACTAGATGGCTCCACTCGACCAGTTTCAAAACAATAAATAGTGAACCAAGTGCAAGAGTTGCTATCAAATAATTTCTAATGGCTCTCTTCTTGTCAGGTAGAACAAAACGCATGAAATTTGTAGGCGCTTCCCAATTCTTGTCCTTAGCTGTCTTCAATGCTAATACAATAGTGTATGAAGAAACGATTAGTGCAAATGTGTTGATTGCTCCTGGCATCAATGTTGCAACATCATATCTTAACAGATCTGAAGCGGTTGTAACCGAGCCTTCAGCAACTCCATAACATGAATCCCCTTCCTCTGATGAGCGAATAGCCCAATCAGTACACCACTCAGTTCTAACACGTAGATATGAAGAGAAGAAAGTTGCGAAAACCATAATCTCAGACATTATGAATACCCAAAGGCCGGCCTTTCTGATATGTTCTCCCTCGAAAGGTGCTGAGGTTGCTATTTGCTCGCCATGGCCGATGAAAGGCAAGTCTTCCTTCCACCAATTGGCTACACCAAGCATAATAAAATTCAAACCAATTAGGCTGACAAGTATATCACTGAAAACAAATGTTCCACCTTGAGACATTAATGCTTTACACGCTACTACAAAACTAGGGAAGCCCATCAAGAATAACATTACACCTAAACTGAAGATTATAGGTGATGCTGAACCGTGATGCTCCTCATGGTCATCATGACCATGGTCATCCCCACCATGATCATCATCGGGTTGTAAGGCATTTACAAGACCTCCAATTCCTAAGAATATAGCATAAATGCTACACATGACGAGAATAGTAATTCCTGCTACACGATACGTCAAGAATGACAGATGTGCTTTTTCCTCTTTGTGATAAAGATCATCGAGTTCTTCGCTAGTAGTCAAAGGGTCTTCTTTAGCATCGTGATAATCATGCTTAGCATCGTCATAAACATCATGCTTCTGATTCGCTACGCCAATTCCAAGAGCTGCAAATGCAATTATTCCAATAACTGCGAAGATTCCAGCCATCATTACGGCATGCATCCACGTAGAATTTTCCACGTGATTATTGTGTGCACTCATTCTTCAGCCCCCTTGGCTTTACCCTTCCATAATTTCTCTGATAGAGAGTCTTTATCGGAATGATGCCCGTATAATTCATTCATGTCACCTTGAGTTGGGATATCATGGAATGAAGGCGTAGGTGGTGGCGAGGTTGTCGACCATTCGAGAGACCATCCGCCCCATGGGTCCTTGCCAACTGGCTCCCCAGTCCTTCTAGATTGGAAAATATTCCAAGCGAGGAGGAGTTGGCTGATTCCAAAAATGAAGGCAAAGATACTCACAGCCAAGTTATACTCTGCAAATCCTGTTTCTTCTAAGTAAGAATGTGTTCTTCTTGGCATGCCCATAATTCCAAGTTTATGCATTGGCCAAAATGCTGCGTTGTAAGAGGAAAATCCAATCAAGAAATGCCACATACCTAATTTTTCATTCAGTTTACGTCCTGTAACCTTTGGATACCAGTAGTAAACACCAGAGAATAAAGCAAAGACGGTACCGCCGATGAATACATAGTGGAAGTGAGCAACTACGAAGTATGAGTCGTGGAAGTGTACATCAAGTCCTGCGACAGGGAAGAACATTCCAGAAATACCACCAAGTGTGAAAGTCACCAAGAATCCTAGAGACCAAAGTGTGTGCGTCTTCATTACGAGGCTTCCACCCCATAGAGTTGCAAGCCAATTGAATATTTTAGCACCGGTAGGAATCGCTACTGCCATGGTAGTCACCATGAAAGCAGCACGCCAGAAAGCGTCCATTCCAGAAGTGAGCATGTGGTGCCCCCAGACAATGAATCCTACTACTCCGATTCCAGCCATTGCTAGAACCATTGATTTGTATCCAAAGATAGATCTGCGCGCACTTGTAGCAAGAACTTCAGAAACTATACCGAATGCTGGAACAATCACCACATATACCTCAGGGTGACCAAAGAACCAGAACAAGTGCTGGAATAGCAATCCATCACCACCACTCGTAAAGAATACTGTTCCGATTGTGTGGTCAAATAGTAAGAATACCAAGCCAATAACTAATGCTGGAAGTGACATGTACAGCATGAATACGCTGACGAATACCGACCAAGAGAATAGTGGCATCTTCATCCAAGTAACTCCTGGAGCGCGCATTGTAAACACGGTAGTGATGAAGTTAACACCGCTCAAAGTCGAAGATGCACCAAGCATCAGCATTCCTGAAAGGAACGCGGTCGTTCCTAAATTAGAACCATACTGGGCCAATCCTTCGCCTAGATTGGCTTCGGTTAGTGAAGAATAAGGCGGGTACATAACCCATGTGATATCTGCTGCTTCTCCAGACCATATACCAGTGTAGATCAAAGGACTAGAGAATACAAGTAGCCAAAGACCCATTGCGTTAATTCTTGGGAATGCTAAATCTTTAGCACCAATTTGTAATGGTAGAACATAATTCATGAATCCAGCAATCATTGGCATTGCAGCGAGGAAAATCATTGTTGTTCCGTGTAATGTAAAGAAAGAGTTGTACTCAGATTCAGTCAAGAAAGTATTCTCTGGAATTGCTAACTGTATTCTAAATAACAAGGCAAGGAAACCGCCGACTAGGAAGAAAATAAATCCGTATAAGAAATACAAAACACCTACTTCTTTGTGGTCGGTTGTAGTTAGCCAAGGTTTGAGGTATGCCCAGAAATTACCGAGGGTGAATGTTTCAGGAGAACGTGAATAATAAACCCACATTATACCCAATAGAACCAAACCAAGAGCGAGACCAACTGCGGTTAGAAGTAATACTAGAGCCCTAACGCTTGGTGCTAGATCCCCAGCATTAATTCCACCAATCGATGTTTGGTATGAATTCCACATATCGCCTTGAGAGCCACTGCCTCCATTAACTGCATTACCGTGAATGTTAAATTCTACAAAAACAGTATCGTCTGCCGGAGCAACCCATTCAAAGTCCCAGGTTCTGAATTTATTTCCTTCATCAGTATGGGTCAATCCACCTTCCATCTCATGGCTCAATGTTGGGTCGACTGAAGTTACTGTACCCTTAGAAGCAAGTATTCTAAATCCACCTGCACGAGTGTTCCAACCATCTTCTTCTACTCCATCAGCCCAAAGTGGCATAACATCATTTGTCACCGTAACAGTGAACAAATAAGTTTCACTTGCATTGAATTCTGTTGGGAGACCTGTAACTGTAACAGTGGTATCTGAAGATGGACTTCCATGACACGAACAGCCATTATCACCAAAGCTGTTTATTCCTCCTGGAGCAGCAGTAAATTGAGGAATTGCAAACATCGATAATAGGATTAAACCTAAAA
>Ga0115012_10001775_pt1 | contig 12481 bp, 13 predicted proteins | sample TroAtlMetagenome_FD_88706 | JGI IMG/M metagenome (GOLD analysis project Ga0115012, IMG submission 88706) | Marine eukaryotic phytoplankton communities from Atlantic Ocean - Tropical Atlantic ANT10 Metagenome | ecosystem: Environmental > Aquatic > Marine > Oceanic | place: Tropical Atlantic...
ACTGTCCTTTCTTGTTGGCCCATACTCCTTGATGATTGGATACATGAAGGAACCCACTCAAGTGAACCTCATGACCACGCACATAATTCTCGATGTTTGCTCGCTCGGCTGTTCCCATAGACAGTAGAGATTCGTCTGTGACAACCATGTGGTATCCGCGGTGTCCAGAAAATCGTATAGAGATGTATTGTGGGTCGATAGCGAGGTCTTTCGTCAAGAAGAAGTAGAGTCTCTTCGCATTCTCCTTTGCGTGTTCAAGACCATGACGGTAAGAACGGATGTTAGGCAAGTGGTCGTAATCGATATCAAAACCTATGTCGATGCCGGCATGACCCTTGTCATCCATTCCCCAGCGAACATGTTCATCGGGACTCATGTTCTTGGTAGCGTATGGTTCTCTTCGCTCTGGGTCAAAGTATCGAGCCAGACTGTGAGTGATAGAGACGGGAGCCGTTTCTATGGCATACTCTCGAAGTGCATCAACAGACGGGAACGCTTTGTGGCGAGACTGATGGCTGAACATGAATTCTCTGCGCTCGACCGCCTTCACATCGAGGTCTGTCGTTTCATAGAACGACTTGATGGCCTCTTCAAAGGTGTCAATTGAGAACAAGTGTTCACTCTCCCAACAAATCTTTCAATGCTTTGATTGCTTCTGTGGCGTCGCCTTCGGAAAGGTCTCCTTTACCAACAATCTTGATGCTACCGCTACCGACCAATGATTGTAATGTAAGGTGGCCTTCTTCGACTGCGGCATTGATTGCGTCAAGTAACTGTTGAGCGGTATATCCTTGTGGAAATATGTCCTTAGCAAGACTGTTGATTTGGTCCCACTGTGCTTGAGTTGCGTTGTTAGTTGACAATGTGCTTCCTGTCGATTGAGACGGGATAGAGATGTCGTTGGCTGGGTTGTCTCTCGGATTTACTCCAAGGTCGCCCTCTATGTTGTTTCCACTCGCTACAAAGATTGGTTGCAGTTCCTTGTATGTGTTGCCTGTGAATTTTGACTCTCTCTCACGAATTCTGAATTTGAATTCGATAGGGTAGTTGTGTCCATCTTCTTTGGCTTTTTCAAGCATAGCGGATAGGCGGTCTCGGAAGATGCTGTTTCTTCCATTTGATGAAGTAGAAGCAAACCACCAATCCATGCGGTTTCCATCTTTTAGGTTTACAACGTTGACAGCACATGAAGGTGCCCATGTAGGGTTCTTCGATGGTATCTCCCACGAGGGTTCTCGTAGGATTGCTATTCGGTCGTATACTACTCCAATCTCTGGTTTGAATTTGTCGTTGTTCCCACCACGGGCAGGGACAACTACATTCGCTCCAAAGGCGTTCCATTCTTCGTCAAATTCGGCGTTTTTCTTTTCTTGGGACATGATTATTTCCTCCAAAAGTAGGGGACGTGTCTCTACCTATAAATGATTCTACGAATTATTCATAGACCCTTTACTCCGAGGTTCTTACCTTTGCGTTCAACCTTGTTTTGCTTAGACAATGTTGTCAAGAAAGTATCGAAATCTCTCTCTTCTGGACAAGCATAATCAGCAGAATCAAGTTGCCAGAATTTCTTGACATAGGCATAAGCATCCTTCTTGTCACCAAAATCTTTCATTCCTAATTCCATGGTGGCCCAATCTTCAACGAGACGCATGATTTCATCCATGACCTTAGACTGCTCTTGACCAAGACCAGTGCCTCCTTCGTTAACCATGTTAGGTTCTTTGGTAGTCAACGATTCTACGAGAATTGAATGCGCATAATCAATGTGCTCTTTGTTGACAGATGAAGAAAGGTCAAGACGGGCTACTGCGCAAGACAAGCGTTGCAACGCCGCTCCCCATCGGAAGTTAACAGTAGCACCGTTCACTCGATTCTGTCGAGTTTTTACGAAGATGTCTGTCAAGTGCTTAGTGGCATCGTCATCAAATAAGACGGGTGCCGCTTGAACATCTCTGCACAGTTGCAGGTATTTACGGTAGCCGTCTTGAACAGGGAATAATTCGTTGGGGTCAACCTCGGAATGATTCATGCCAGCAGTCATACCCTCCATAATAGAAGCATCTCTTTCATTATTGACGACATCGAGGAATACGAAAATCAAGTCGAACCGAGAAACGAATGACACAGGTAGCCTTGCTTGCTCTATCAAAGGAATACCAGAATACAAGTCGAAACGACTGTTGTCTCCGCCCTTTGGATTTGCACAACCGAGAATAGGAGTATTGGTCTGTATGGTTCCTTTCATTTGCATCTGCACGGAAACTTGTCCTGTCTCCATGGCATCATTGAGAGCAGTAAACACATTCTGGTCTCCTAAAGCGTGCATCTCATCGATACCTGCTATTGCACCCGGAGGAATCAAAGCGAGCATTCCGGGAGAAAGAGATGTTCGACTTGCACCTAACAATCTCTGATTCTCGGACTTACCACCTATCAATCCGGGGATAGAGGACCTTGCACCTGTTGCCATGTTGCTACCGGGGTGCATGTTACCGTTCCGACAAGCGAAATTCAACAATTGTGACTTAGCGGTTCCGGGGTCTCCGATTAAGAGAACGTGAACAAAGGGCCGCTTACCGTCTGGAAGACCAGAATAAGAACCGACTGCCTGCAATAGAAGAGCCTGCTTTTCTCGGGTATGTCCTATAACATGCGGGGCTGTTACCCTTGTAAGAATCTCCATAATCTCATCAAGGGAGTGCTCTTCTTTCCAAGCCGCAAGAGCATGTCGCTCTGTGTCGTTAACTTCTATGACGGAATCCTGTGATGTCCGAGTAAGGTCGGTCGCATGAAGAACGCACATACGCTCATTCTTTCCACCTGTCTTGTCAACATGCGTTCCGAAGATACCGGTGATGACAACGTCCTCTCCTTGGTTCATAGCGTGGACATGTGTTCCACGGACTTCGACAAGTAGGGTTGGCGGAGTGGTCATTTGGGTATTGGTTTGTCGTAGCATTAGTCGTTGGAAAGTAATGAACGATGAATTCGGTGCACCGTCTTGAACCCATGCGGTTCTGGGATTTCCCTGCATACCTGCACCACAATGTGGACAGTTATCGGGTTTGATTTCTGAATCCTCGAAGAAGTCGGGGAACGTATTGACGATTCCTCCACAATTGTCGACTTTGCATTTCCATGCTATCTTGATTGCTCGCTTCCGTGCATCGCCCATTTCGAGAACCTGTCCCACGATTTTGACAAGGCGACCGTCTTGTTGGGTAGAACAAATCAAGCCGTTGATTGACATTTCATCATCTATTCCAGACATTCGGATTTCTGGTGGAGCAAAGGAATCGGTGCCGAGAGCAAGGCGCAGTGCCATGTCGGCGTTGATGATTGAACCGAAAGTCTGCCATACTGTGGCTTTCAATTGCTCGATAACTTCGTTGGGGAAGTTGGTGATACAGATTCCTAATTCCATGTATGCGTTTCTGAAGTCGGAGTAGTCGGCAAAGGTAACAACGTCAGAAGATGCCAAACCTGCTTGCCCCACTTGAATCGTTAGTGGAGAGGGTATGTTTGCCGATTCGCTCGAATTTGGAAGAGGTAGGTGTAGTGCTCTCTGTAAAACACCCCTATCCATGCAAATTGCTTCGATTTCTATTTCTGAAAAGTATGAATCGAATGACATGCAAGAAATTGCTCTCTGTCGTGGTATGTTTTCTGAATTGACATACTGTTCGATTGCATTGTTTGCTCGGGCGTCAACGTAGTCTCTCGTAAACCCGTAGTCCTGTAAGAACCCAGAATGATATGCCATGAATGCTACCACTGCTCTCTGCGCTCTGTCTTCTCTGTTCATCGGTTGGATGTTGTTCTGTTGCCATGCTAAAACCATATTTTCACTTCCTTCTCATTGTTAGTCCCGTAATTCTCCACACTTCCAAGCCACCTATTTCGGGTAGCAGGTATTGGTGTAGCCATGTAAAGAGAGAAGACCGCATAGTATACACGGTCAAGTCTGGGAATAGTGGGTGGTCTATCACATTGAAAGCCTCATACAACCGAATTTCTTGTGCGTCGAAGTCGACGGCATTCATTGCAATCTTGACCATTTGACCAGCGTCTTCTTTGTTCGTAGGGTCATACGCTCTGTCTCGGGCATTGAATAGAGATTCAACATCACAGTCATCTGAAACATAAAGAGTAGGCTTCCGACCCTTTTGCTTTGCTCGGGGGATTGGAGTGTGATATGCTTTGAAACCCGGGATGCTGTTCTTTCGTAGGATACTGCTCATGATGCTGTTCCACTGTTGTGGACCCCAATCGGATGGTATTAATTCATACTTGACTGCGATTCTTCTGTCGATGTAACCGTATAGGTCTCTCTCATCACGAACATGTTTCAAATGATGTTCGATTGCCGCAACGATTTTTTCGTGGGACTTGACAAGACGAATTCCGTTTAGGAAACCACTCATCTCCTTCTTGAAGGGAACATTATCTGACTTGTTGATTTTATCACGGAGAGCATTTAGGGCCTCCACTTTGTTACTATTCTTCATGCCGAAGAATGCGTTTACCCAAGAATCGATACCTATCTCTGTCATTGTCATCATCTCCGCTCGGCGGGGAACCTACCCAATTTGGAGGAGCATATTAACTTACCTCATTTTATCACCCGATAAAACGAATAGATAAAACCAACGCCGCAGTGTTGCCTTTGTTTTATCAACGGGGGATTTGTGCTATTCTAAAACCGTTATACTGAATTGTATTTTATTTTATCAATACGTTTTATCCGATGATAAAACCAAAGCCTGCGCGAAACGAATCTTATTTTCTAATATACTATACTATTACAAATACATCTTTCTTACTTATTCTTCTTCATGAAAGATTACATTCCTACCGATGATGACTGGAGAAGCAAGATTGCCTCTGTCCGATACTGTGAATGGTGCTTGTATCATTCCCGCTTCACAATCGAATCGCAAGTAACATCGCTTTCTTTTGGTAACACCGTTAGCATTCCTAACCCTCACGACGGTTCCAGTGTATTCAACACCAATGAAGTCCGCTAACATTTCGTCAATTGACGAAGACGAAGCACCAGTGTCGACCAAAGCATTCACAGTTATCGGCCAACCGTTTTCGGTTGTTAGAGTGATTTCGATAATCGGGCCATCACGGAGCAGTTCCATAAACTCGTTCATGGGATGCCTCCAAACCTTCCTCTTCCTTGTAGTAGAACCACCACATCCTATTGCGTTTCCAATATGTGATTCCTTCTACACCAATGACCAAGTCTCTTACTTTGACTCTATCCTCATACTCGTATTCTTCGGGTATGAGGTTTTTCTTTTTCCATTCTGCGTTAGCGACTCCACCATGTTCTTCGATGTAGTCGATGATTCCTTTAGCGTAATCTTCATGTGTTTTGATAGCGGTTGTGACTTCTAATTCTTCTTCTACTTCATCGTCATTTTCAAAGACGAAACCACTTTCGACGACAGTAACTTCTTCTCCGTCATCAACATAGTCTTCCTTTTCTGGCCAAACACCAATCTTTGTCCCAGCAATGTCGTTTAACTCATCCGGTGATATGAAATCAAGAACAGAATCGGAACGACGGTTCTCTTCGATATTCTGTAATCTTCTCTGCATGGCCTCAATGCTACCAATGGTCTCACCTTGCATCATTAGGATTTTTCTTTCGAGTTCTACAATTCTTTCTTCCAGTTCTGATATCTTTTCAGAATTGGCACTACCGAAGAGCGGTTTGCTTTTTCCGAGTTGAGATAAGGCTGATTCGTCCCCGTCCATAGTGTCCGTAGGTTTCGTATCAGTCAAAAGTCTGATGTATGGTGTCACCCTCCGTTTGTCTGTGCCGGTCAAGTTGTTTGGAGTTTCTTGGATGCGTCAAACACGCTCCGCACAATCGATGTTATCGGATGCCGATATCCCATTCACATTCATAGACGTAGCAGACAAACCGCACATGGCATCTGCATTAGAAGTCATCGTCGGGGGGCACACGCTACCGGTTCTTCTGGTAGATGGAACACCATACAAGGGGGTAGAGCGTGTCAAAGAATACATCAAATCAGCATAATCTACCCGACGACTTCGAATGTGCTTTGGACCTATCAGATTCTTCTTGCGGTGCTAAACAAGGTAATTGGATTACCGGAGAGTCAGACATATCATGCGAGACATGCAACGTTTTTCTATTCAATAACTTGCACATTGGCGAAGAAGAAATAACAGACACAGAAGCAGACGCAGACGATATGGAAGACGACTATGTTGACGATGTGACCGTTGCAGAAGCAGAACTATACATTAACACAACACCCGAAGAAGCCAGAGCAAAGAGAGCAATGCTGGGATTAGATGTCATAAAGAACCGACTCCGATTAGAAGAACTACAATCAATCAAAAACTTCGGAGAGTTCATACAGACTAATCGTTTCGATATACAGATAACCTATCTCGTAGTCCAAGAATCTAAGAAATTCTTTACTACCGGAATAGCGATGCCAGAGAGGATGATGATTGTTACTGTTGCCTATTGTAAATTCATTAATCAATATACAATCCCCGACGAGGTATACGAGATACTATCATACAATAAAGCAAAGATAGAGGGGATAGCGTCAAGGTTCTTTGAAGAATATGCTGGCAAAGAACAACCAAGAATCATTACATGGATGAAGACATATGGTCGCTCTTTCAAATATACTCCAGAAGTCGTCAAGATGGCTGTTGAATTATGGGATGCCGCAGACCCAATTTACGTTGTGGCAGAAGACCAAGTGAGAGCAGTTGTTTGGTTAGAGTTAACTAAGCATAAGATGGAAAAGACCAAAATAAACATGGCCGCATTGGCTCGGGCCACCGGTTTTGATTCAAGAGTCATATCCCGAGTAGCAAAGAAATACAAAGTCTACTTCGAGTGAAGACTTATGTCTGATGCCAAACGTCAGCGTTTCATGGCGAAGGTCAAATGGAACGAGTTCCGCAAGTTGCACAACGGAACTTCAAAGGAAGAAATCAGCAAACTATGGAAAGATTACAAGGCAGGAGAATACGAAATTCCAACACAGGAAGAAGTAGTAGAAGCCGTTGAAGAAGTTCAAGAAGAAGTTCAAGAAGAAGTTCAAGAAGAAGTTCAAGAAGAAGTTCAAGAAGATGGGAAGACCTTTGCACAACTATTCAATGACGTGTTTAACAACCCCGCTCTTACCCCAGAAGAAGTTCAAGCGGCCAGACATGAATTGGCGAAAGTTGCCCAAGAGACATCTGTCAAAGGATACGTTTGTTCCCCGACCGATGGTTGGAAACTATGGATTGGACCTACAAAGGCGGCGGTGCTTTGCAACGAAACAAAAGACATAGCGTTTGCCTGTAACCGTGGATATTGGCAAGCATTCTATCACGGCGCATCACTGTGCTACGTTGAAACTTGTCAAGAAGAAGAAACAGTATTCCGGATGGCAGACTACTTCCGCAAGCGTGGAAGATTCGTTGAGCGAGTCCCTATCCCTTCATACGAAATCATGCTACCCGCTTCTAAGTTGGAAATCATCAACACAGCAAGCGGGAGTTGGAACCCTTGACTTCTATTGAAGAATTACAGGAACAACTTCAATTGATGCAACAACAAATGGCATCAGTGTTAAAGCCGAAGGATAACCTTCCAATCGAAGATGAATTGTTTCTCGTATACAATCCCCACAATGTTCGTGTGTGGTGTTCCAAATTAGATTGTCCTCACCTTGGCCGAGAATCGAGAGTCGATATGGTCAAGCAACCCGTAGATGAAGAAGCCGCTAAAGCGATGGGCATAGAAACCGATGAAGTTGAAGTCCCTGTTGTCCGAGTAAGTGAGCCAAAGAATGGTGCACACCCCCTCGGCATAATAGCCGCCTTTGGAACCGAAAGAGAAGCGATTCGATTCGTCGAGAAATACTATCGACGCAACCGAGAATTGATGGATGACAAATTTGAGTTGTGTATATCCAAATTACTTCTTTGAAGGTTTATATCCAGTCGTAAGTTGCACGATGTATGAAGCATACCCGACACGCTTACTATTGCGAAATATGTAACGACCCGATATCTGCCAACAACGTTAAGAAAAGAAAGTTACCTTGGATGATATGCTTCAAGTGCATGGCCAACTTGCCCGACGAATATAGATGCGGTGCACCAAAGGTCAACGGTGAGCCGTGTCGCCAGATTGGAGCATTCAACGGGAGATGTTCACATCACAAAGAGTCCCAAGAAACATCTTCTAAATCGTAAAGTAAATCTTCATCGATTATTTCGATATCGTCTACGAGTTTACGCACAGCGTCCATTTCGGCTCCATGTTTGAATCGTTTCATGAATACAGACCGAGAAGCCTCTTCTCTGTCAACCTGTAACACCTTCGGTATCAACTTTCTATTCCATGGGTTGGCACCCTGCAAATAAATCCGAAGTAATCGGACAGCCATATGAATTATTGCAGAGTCCGAAGTAGAGTCGACACTCTTCTTGTTGTCCTCATGATATTGAGAAGTGCTGACGATTCTTTCAAAGAGAATCTGGGCCACTTCGTCTGGTATGTATTTCCAAGTGTCCAATTCAGATAAATATCTAATCTGCGCCAAGTCGTCGATGACCTCTCCACGAAGAGAAACACCAAGCCTCCGAGAATCCTTCGGAATCGGTTTGATTTGGCCAGTGAATATGGCTCGCAATTTATCTTCCCTTGTCCTCATTTCCCGAATTGCTCGCAGATTTAAGTCCAAATTTTTCCGTGGTCTACCTCGTGGCATTGTTTGTTTCCCCAGCACAGACGACATCACTAATGCAAATCAATGTTTTGCAAACATACTAATTGTAGTTGTCCAATTAAACACTAAAATAATTTTCTCAATTTCAATCGGTTCGCTTATGGCTGATGCGAAGCCTACGGGTATTCATGCAAGTGACGCCGACAAGCGTGGTCGTTCTCGACCCGAGCAATGAAGCAAAGACAATCGAAAACCCTACTGTCTTGATGGCAGACTTCGGATTATGGATAAAGACCGACAAGTCACTCTCCCTCTATACTTGGGAAAGAGTAGCACACATCGAGTTTGGAGATGAAGCATCGGTCCAGAAAGTTTGGGAAGAAGCGATTCTTACTGTGTTCGAAGATTTACTCGAAGACATGGAAGATGAGGCAGAATTTGAAAGTGAAGAGGAAACTCCAGAACCAGAACCTCCTGCTGAAGAGTCCAATGACGAACCAAACGCAGACGACCCTAATGCAAACCCATACAATTGAGGTGATTTAATTGGTAGATGAAAAGGAGTTTTTCGAGAGCGGTGGTCGACCAGAGAGCGTCGACGTCGTCAACGAACAAAACGACCTGTCTGTCAAGTTGAAGAATGTGAGAGATAGTATGATGGCTACCCTTGCTTTGATTATTCACGACCCTCACAAACACGGACACGAGATTGATGAGTTACGCAGAGACATTATTCGTTTAGCCACAGCCATGTTGGAACATGGCGTTAGGCTCGAAATGCCCAAGAAAGAAAGGACCGCAGAGGATGTAATCAAGGAAGCCGCAGGTGAACTTGGTTCCATGTTTGGGGCACAAGGTGTCGCCGCAGGACTATCCTTTGTCAACAAGGTCCGGACAAATATCACGACCAACCGAGAAGAAGAGTTGGTAATTTACGAAGATGAAGCAGGCGGGCTGTATTACATCGACGAAGACGGCAATGAAATTGATTGCGACGAAGAAGGAAACCCGTTAGACGGAGATGAAGACAATGATTGAAGAAGATGAATTTGATATGGCCGGTGGAGCAAACGATGATGACCCACAGTGGTCATCACTAACGACAGACGACAAGAAAGAACTCATGATGAGTGTTTTCGACGACGAAGAATGGTATGCAGGCACACCTGCTCACGTTGGTGGAGACGCTTTACCAGAATTCGGAGAAATAGCCGCAAGACTTTCTGCTCCACAAAACGACATCAAAAAATACTATGCGGCGTGGTTGAAAACTCAAAATTTGAATCCACAAGAAATAATGACTCGAGGTAAAACCATGGCAGACGCCCCAGCCCCGAGCCCAGCCGCACAATCGAATACAATGCCTACTCCACCCATGCCAGTGCCGAGCAGTAGCACCGCAGGTGTTGCAAGTTCAATGAAAGGCGCATTGATGAATGATATGATGGGTAATATGTTCGGAGGACAACCGCAGTCCGGTAGCGGTGGTGACATGAAATACATGATGGGCATGATGATGATGTCAAGTATGTTAGAATCGGAAAGACGGCAACACGAAGCACAGATGCAACTGCAAAGAGAACAATTTGCGGCGGCACAGAACAATTCTATTCGACAAGAACAACAACAACGTCAAGACGGCATGATGACCATGCAGATGAATTTCATGAACAACATGATGAAGCAAGGTATGAAGCAGAACGAAGATGAGTTTGCTACAATCCTCAAAGCCGCCGCTATGGATAAAGTAGCAGACAACCTATTCGGCGGAAGCGAATCGACGGCTGAAAGAATTCTATCAAAGGTGCTTGACCCAGACGCTCTGGGGGCAGTAGTCGCCGGAGCACGTGGTGCAATGGCTAACCGTCAGACCGCTATACCAGCAGGATATGATGTGCCGTCATACAACCCATATGCTCAACCATTACCTCCGCCAGAATCAGAGCCAGCATATGAGCAAGAATTACCTCCCGCTCCTGCCGATGACAGAGGATTCTTCGAAGGTCCAGAGCAAGAAGGACCTTCACAGATGGATGTCCAAGTGACCGACGAAGAATTCCGCAACACCTTACTCGGTGCATTCAAGCAGAACATGGGAGCACAGTTAGAAGATGAAAAGACACGTAAGGCATTACTCGAACAGATTGACATATCAATTGATGTTGTCAAACTAAAGCATTCCGAATTGACACCACAGAATCAACTTGAGCGCATGTCTCAAGAATTGATTCTTGTTCGTTCATTGAGAGACATTGGCATGGGACTGCGACAAGCAAAACAATACCTCGACAATGGCGTTAGTGAACCAACCGTTATCAGTGGAATCAAAGACGAAATAAACCAACAGCCAGTGTTTGCACAGATATTCACCGAGAACACGTATGAGCAACTCATGGGCCTAATTGAACCATACAAGGAAACAGGAGGCGTGATTCACGATTACAACTTCCTGTTACAGCCAGACATAGCGGGCCTTTGTCGAGGAGTCCTTGTATCGTTTAAGCAGGGGTGATTGAATGTCAGAAGAACCGTCAGAATCAGCGTTTGAAGAAATAATCGAAGACGTCATGAATCGTCAGCAAGAAGACAAACTCCTACCCACATGGGGATACATTCTGCTATTCTTCCTACCTGCAACGCTAACCTTCATTGTGGCACGCACCCAACTTGGTTGGGACCCATTATTCGCGGGAATTACCTCCCTTGCAATTATGAATGGTTCAATCAACATTGTCATCGCATGGATGACAATTAGGCTCGACGGGCACTCTAACGAAGCATTAGAACATCTTGAAACAATTATGGACGAGATGGATAAGTTAGAGGACACATTGGAAGATGCGAGCACGATGGTCACCAATTTCACAGGAGACTTAGGCGAAGCACAAGAATTATTCAGAAGAGTGGGTGTTAATCTAACAGACCTCGACCTCGAATCAATCGCAGATGTTGTGGGGTCCCTCAAGGAAAACAAGACAGATTTGAATGACATACTCGGCAACCTTCGAGACGTCGATGTGCAATTCTACATTCGAGAAGTCAAATCAATCGATTGGCAAGCACTGTTGTTAGGAATCAACGATGTGATGGCCTTCATTAAGACTAAGAACACCCAACCGACCCGAGCACCCGTTTCGCAAGTAATCAATTCGATACCTTCATTCGATGATGAAATCCCTGTCGATGATGAACTTGACGACTTTGAAGATTTCGATGACGAATTCGAATTGATGCCTAAGCCAAAACTTTCGCTAAGGCGAGGTAAAGGACTATCACTCAAGCGTCGGTAAGTTCATTCAGTTGTGAAAATTCAGCCACAACGAATGGTGCTTCGCCCTGCTCACAAATGATTTTGTCAGCGACAATTCTAACGATTTGAGTGTCGTTCATGAATACAACAGATTCGCATGCATCGAATATCGCTTTCGATAGATTGTCAATGTCCGGACGCTTTGTGTGCCATTGTCGTGGTTTCGGAGTTCTTTTCCTGTGATGACTCTTAGGTAATTCAAACCCAAACCGAATACGAGCGAGTATTGGGCCGTCAAATGGTTTCTCATGCCCAGCATCATACATTGCTTTCTCTGCAACATCTTTGATGAACGCTTTCCAATCTCTGGACTTCTTAGGGTCAAAAGCCCGCGCCTGTCCATTGATTGTTGTTAGTCTCGGTCGACCTTGAGCAATAGGCTCGGCCTTAATTCGGAATTTAACGGCTTCCATGTTACCGCCATGTTCCGAGCGGATAT
>Ga0115012_10001776_pt1 | contig 12481 bp, 13 predicted proteins | sample TroAtlMetagenome_FD_88706 | JGI IMG/M metagenome (GOLD analysis project Ga0115012, IMG submission 88706) | Marine eukaryotic phytoplankton communities from Atlantic Ocean - Tropical Atlantic ANT10 Metagenome | ecosystem: Environmental > Aquatic > Marine > Oceanic | place: Tropical Atlantic...
AAACTCTGGCATGATACTAATAGCGAATTCTACCACGATTTCATGCATTATTTTAATCGTGTGTCGGGATTCAATGATGAATATTTCGCTAGAAAGAATATTCCGTTTGACAACGGCCACGTAAATGTAAGCAGTTTTACTGTAAATTACGAGGAATATGATGGGTTTGAGGACCGAGGTGAGTTGTCTTTTCCCAACTTACCACCAAATCAATGGTACATGGTAGACTTGTTCCCTGGATATAACTTTAATTTGCGTGGTAGCGCATATAGAAGTGACAGCGTCACACCTTTAGGTCCAAATAAAGTATTAATTGAATTTAGGGGCTACGGGCTTAAAAAAGATACGCCAGAAGAGCGACAAACTCGTATAAAGCATCACAACTCTATATGGGGGCCATTTGGCAGAAATTTACACGAAGATTTAATTGGTGTCGCTGGCCAGGGCACAACAATGCGTACCGGTACCGAACCCCGTAATATTCTCCATGGTCGCCATGAAAACCATACAATACATGATGAAGTAGGGATGAGACACTACTATGCTGAGTGGAGCAAGTGGATGGGAATAGATGCGAGCAGTCCATGTCAGTTAGCAGCGTAGTAATGTTCTGCATTCTTTCAGCCAATGCTGTAGAAGTAGAAGCAGTCGTGCATGACACTCACAAATGGTTATCCCAGTGTCACGTAGCTATAACTGAACACGGGTTTGATAATCCTAATGCCAGATGTTTCTGTGTTAATGTGGATAAAAAGAATGATTGATACAGAAAAGCCTGTAGCTGTAAATATCACTGAAAATAGCTTTGAACTGATATTGAGAATACTGGGCAACGAATTTATTGCTATTCGCATAGGTTCTACAAATTTTAGCGGTAAATTAATTGCGGGCAGCATACTGCTACTGTTCTTTACATTCATGCTGTTAGAGGTATTTGGTTTATCTAGGATATTAGGCGTTGAATAATGGCTGCAAGGTTAAGTGAGAATACGGAAGTTGCATTACCACTACGTAACATAATAAGTATGGTAGCTGCTGCCAGTGTAGCGACATGGGCATATTTTGGCATAATAGAACGCTTGAACCAGATAGAGACAAACATCACAATGATGGAATCTGATTTAGCGCAGAATACGGAATTTCGCATTAAATGGCCGCGAGGCGACATGGGTAGCTTACCAGCGGATTCTGAGCAGTATATGCTTATTGAACATCTAGCAAATCAGTTTGAGGATTTGTCAACACAAATAGATGAGGGACGCGCACCCTACGACCAGCAGCAAAAACTAACCCTAGAATTTTATGAGAAACGGATTAGCGCATTAGAAGAGAACTTAGAGAAATTGAGAAATGGACGCAACGGTAATTAAAACCATAACTCTTATTTTGTACATGGGCGGTGATGTATCTGAACATACCGCCTTTGAAAAAATATCTAAATGTCTAAAAGCTAAAAGAACCATAGAAAGGAATCTGTATAAAAAGAGCCAAACAGTGCGATACTCCTGTGAGAATAAAACAGTAGAGGTATCCAAAAATGCAGATGGCTCTAACTATATAGTTCGTATAATAGAATGAAAGAATGGATAATGGTAATTAGTATGTGGGGCAATGATGGCAGTATGAACCATTATATTGGACAACTTGCCTTACAAGAATCAATGACTGAAAAACAGTGTGAATATATGTTACAGGATGGTAAATGGGCAGCTAGTTATAAAAACGACCATTATTCCATGCAAGTACACTGTTACCCGAAAGAATGTGCGGGAAAGAAAACATGTGATTGAGTTTGTTCTTTCAGTTTATTTAAATTCTCAATTAATAGACAAAACTCAAGTATTCGAGGATATGGATAGATGTTTATATTTTGCACAAAGGCTTTCTAGCCAGCGTCCAATCCCCTTACCTGATGGAGGTAGGTCAAAAATAACTGCAGTTTGTAAGCCCCAACCAAAGCGAAAGTAATACAATGATTGCAGAAACTTTAGCAGGTATTGCGCTTGTAAAAAGCGCCGTAGATGGGATTAAATCTGCTATTGGCACTGCTAATAATATTAGCGATATAGCCTCACAGATTGATAACTTGTTTGAAGGTGAAAAGCAAGTACAGCAACAAAGGGCTAAAAAGTCTAGTGCTGGTATCGGGGACCAGTTTGGTGTAAGCACAGTAGCACGTGAAGTTATTGATGCTCGTATAGCGCAAGAAAAAATGCAAGAAATCGCAACAATGGTTGATATGCGTTTTGGACCTGGTACATGGAAAGGTATTGTAGCCGAAAGAGCCAAACGAATACAGGAAGCTAAAGAGGCTCAAGCGGCAGCAAAACGAGCCGCTAGAATTGCACACGAAGAAATGATGGAAAATGTACAAATGGGTGCATTAGTCAGTTTAGTGGTAGGTGTGGCAGTAGGTCTTATAATTTTAGCTTTTGCTATTCTACCTAAATAACTTGGAGATTAATTAATATGGCAGGTCGAAACTATAGAGCTGAGTATGATAAGTACCATGCAAAGCCTAAACAAAAGAAACGCCGCGCATCCCGTAATGCCGCTAGAGCAATCATGGCTAAAAAGGGCAAGGTTACTAAAGGTGATGGCAAAGATGTGCACCATACAACAGGCAACCCCATGAATAACAAAAAGCTAGCCGTAAAATCACGTAGTGCAAATCGTTCTTTTAAACGTACTAAATCAGGAAAAAAGGTGAATCCTCGTGCCTAAACAACTTACAGAATTGCAAAATAACTTCTTAGATGCCCTATTTGGCGAAGCCAAGGGTAGCTACGCAAAAGCTATGCGTTTAGCTGGGTACTCGACAAGTACCAATCCTTATGCTATAATACAGTCATTACGTACAGAAATTATAGAACGTGCTGAATTAGAGATGGCAGCTAATGCGCCTAAAGCCGTTTTATCAATGGTTGGTGTTATTGATGACCCTTCAGCCGTAGGTAATAGAGAAAGACTAGCTGCTTCCCAGCAGGTATTGGATAGGGTTGGACTTTCTAAAGTAGAAAAATTAAACGTTTCTTCAGATAAACCAATTGGGGTATTTATTTTACCAGCAAAAGATGATGACACTAGCTCAGAAATTGAATCCAACTGAACGATACGAAAGAACTAATGGCCCCAGAGTACCATGGGGGTATGAAAGGTCAAAGCATGACCCCCAGCTTCTAAAGCCCATTAATGAGCAATTGGAGGCGCTGGAGCAGGGTCTAGACTACTTAAAGGCATCATCCTACCCAGAAGTGGCAAGATGGCTTACAGAGTACACAGGGCGCTCTATAACCCCTATGGGTCTGTGGAAACGTGTAAAGACAGACAAATCAGACAGACGGAAGTATGCTGAACAAAAACGCCGTACCACCAAGGCCCAAAACGAAGGCAACATTAACACCTCAAACTAAAGAGGAAAAAGAACAGGCTCGCCTAGCTAAACAAAAACGTTCTGCACGTATGCAACTTAATATGGCGCAGAAAAAAATAAACAAGCTTGAGCGCCTTGAGAACCCCGAACCCGAAATGCAGATTATGGGAACTGGGGGAATTGAAGTTGAAGAGACTGAAGATAAGATTCTATTTGAGCCAAACCCTGGTCCACAGACTGACTTTCTTGCTGCCCCTGAGCGCGAGGTACTTTATGGGGGCGCCGCTGGGGGCGGCAAGTCATACGCTTTAATTATCGACCCGTTGCGGTATTGCAACAACAAAAATTTTAATGCGCTAATTCTACGTAGAACAAATGACGAATTACGTGAATTGATACACAAAAGTCAAGAAATGTATCCGAATGCTTATCCGGGTGCAAAATGGATGGAAAAGAAAAGCCAATGGGTTTTTCCCTCCGGTGCCAGAATATGGATGACTTACCTAGAACAAGACAAAGACGTTCTACGTTACCAAGGTCAGGCGTTTACATATATTGGCATAGATGAGCTAACACAGTACGCTACACCTTATGCTTGGGATTATTTACGCTCGCGTCTTAGAACAGCAGACCCTTCGCTCCCCGTCTTCATGCGGGCAACAACAAACCCTGGCGGACCAGGACATGCTTGGGTTAAGAAAATGTTCATCGACCCGTCGAGTCCAGGAAGACCCTTTTGGGCGACTGATATTACCACTGGAGAAAAGCTCGTCTACCCCAGTGCCCATTCTAAAGCAGGTGAGCCACTTTTTAGTCGGCGCTTTGTCCCAGCTAAATTGTTGGATAACCCGTACCTGTATGAGGCCGGTGACTATGAGGCCATGCTGCTTTCGTTGCCCGAAGTACAGCGTAGACAGTTACTAGAGGGTTCATGGGACATTGCTGAAGGCGCGGCGTTTTCGGAATTTGATAGGCGGGTACACGTTATTGACCCATTTGAAATACCGAACTCATGGCGAAAGTTTAGGGCTTGCGATTATGGTTACGCTTCTGCTTCTGGCGTTCTTTGGTTTACTGTAGACCCAACCAACGAAACTTTAATTGTTTATCGAGAATTATACGTAAGTAAAGTACCAGCTAAAGAATTAGCCCACATGGTACTAGCTGCTGAAGCAGAAGAATCAATACATTACGGTGTACTCGATTCATCACTTTGGCATAAGCGCGGAGATACAGGACCATCCCTTGCAGAACAAATGATTGTCGAAGGGTGTAGGTGGCGCCCATCAGACAGAAGCAGAGGGAGCCGTGTAGCAGGAAAGAACGAACTGCATCGGCGCCTACAGGTTGACGAGGAAAGCGGTAGAGCCGGCATTGAAATAATGAGCAACTGTACTAACTTAATTGCTCAATTGCCAACCCTACCAATGGATAAGACCAACCCAGAAGATGTCAACACTAAAGTAGAAGACCACTTATATGATGCGTTACGCTACGGAATTATGACGCGTCCCAAATCACGTTCCGTCTTTGATTTTTCTGGTGGACCACCAAATCAACGATGGCAACCCGCTGATGCAAACTTTGGATATTAATTATGGCTGATGAAGAACATATTGAAGCACTAGTAATTGAACCAGAAACTGGTTCGGAAGCACTAGCAGGATATATTTCAAATAAATTTGAAAGCGTAGAGGCTAGCAGGTTAGAAGAAGAAGAACGGTGGCTAAACGCCTATCGTCAGTATCGTGGTTTGTACGGCACAGAGACTCAGTTTACTTCTACTGAAAAGTCAAAAGTATTTATTAAAATTACAAAAACTAAAGTTTTAGCGGCGTATGGTCAAATCATTGATGTATTGTTCGCCGGCCAAAGATTTCCCCTAGGGGTTGAATCTACATTGGTGCCAGAAGGCGTTGAAGAAGCGGTACACTTTGACCCCAAAGATGATACTAACGCTATGGATGAACTCCAAAGCAAGTATGGTTTTCCGGGCGATGGTGCCGAACTCCCGCCGGGTGCTACAAGCCAGATGCTTGATGATTTAAGTCTAGGTGTTTTTTCTGAAGAACTAGGTGAGTTAGGCGATAAACTACGAGTAGGTCAAGGTAAAACCCCCACATCTCAAACGTATCATCCTGCAGAAACTGCAGCGAAACGCATGGAAAAGAAAATGCTTGACCAGCTAGAAGAGTCAAGTGCTTCCAAGCATTTACGTCACACAGCTTTTGAAATGGCTCTGTTTGGTACTGGTGTACTAAAAGGGCCGTTTGCTTATGATAAAGAATATCCCAATTGGGATGAGGAAGGTAATTACTCCCCAATTATTAAAACAGTTCCTAAAGTAGAAAACGTTTCACTATGGAACTTGTACCCTGACGCAGATGCAAAGAACATGGATGAGTGCGAATTTGTTATTCAGCGCCACCGTCTAAGCTTTTCTGAATTACGTAATCTTAAAAAGCGTCCATACTTTCGGCATGATGCTATTGATTCTGCAGTCAGCATGGGAACTAACTATGTGCGTAAGTGGTGGGAAGCCGACCTTGAAGACTATAGAAGCACATATGATGTAGAACGATTTGAGATATTTGAGTATTGGGGTAACATAGATAAAGATGCGGCTGAAGAAGCAGGATTAGAAATTCCTAAAGAACTAGCTAATTTAGATACACTGCAAGTAAACTGTTGGGTTTGTCACAACCAAGTCTTACGATTGGTAATCAACCCCTTCACACCAAAGCGCATCCCGTACTTTGCTGCACCATATGAATTAAACCCTTATTCATTCTTTGGTGTTGGCCTAGCTGAAAACATGACTGACACACAGCAACTAATGAACGGCTTTATGCGTATGGCTGTTGATAACGCTGTTCTGTCAGGTAACTTGATATTCGAGATTGACGAAACCAATCTTGTTCCGGGTCAAGACCTAGAACTATATCCGGGTAAGGTGTTCCGTCGTCAAGGTGGCGCACCGGGTCAGTCGCTATTTGGAACCAAGTATCCTAACGTATCACAAGAAAACATGATGATGTTTGATAAGGCCAGACAACTTGCTGATGATGCCACAGGCATTCCATCGTACTCACATGGTCAGACAGGTGTTCAAGGAACTGGACGAACTGCGGCAGGTATTTCTATGCTTATGGGTGCTGCCCAAATTAGCATTAAAGGTGTCGTTAAAAACATTGATGACTATTTGCTACAGCCATTGGGCGAGGCATTTTACGCATTTAACATGCAGTTTGATTTTGACCCCGCTGTTCGTGGCGACTTAGAGATTAAAGCACGTGGTACAGAAAGCCTTATGAAGAACGAAGTTCGTAGCCAACGTTTGCTACAGCTTCTCCAGATTGCCGGCAATCCTAACCTAGCATCATTTGTTAAGTTTCCTGTTGTATTGCGGGAGCTGGCACAAGCCATGGACTTGGATGCTGAAAAGATTATCAATGATGAACGTGAAGCATTCCGCCAAGCTGAAATCATTAGAGCCGCTGGCGGTATGGCTGGCCCAGAAGAACAGGCCGCTGGTATTAATCCAATGGATATGTCTGGCGGAGGCGGTGGTAACATCGGTGTAGGCGGGGCTGCAGTTCCGGGGGAACAGGGCTTTAGTGCCGCACCGGAACAAGCACCACAGCCAGAAGGTGAGCAAGCAATGGGCGCACAATTAGCTAGCATAATGGGAGGACTTAAATGACCCCAGAAATAGCTAAAAAACTTTTACCCCTTGTTAATGTTAAGCGCAATCTTGATGCATTAGAAATGTATATGGAGTCCCGTATCACTGATATGCACCGTAGCATGGAACAAGGCGATGATATGAAAGCAGTTTACCAAGCCCAAGGTGCTATACAAGAACTGCGCCGGTTCCGTACATTGCGTGATGAAGTTATAGTAAAGGCAGACGGGTGATGGCTAAAGCAATAAAAGAACGTTTTCTTAGTCATGGTAAAACTGTATCAATGCCAAAAGATATGGATAAACCATTTATTAGGCGTATGCTTGACCCCTCCAGCCCTACTATAGAAATAGATGGCAGGGAGGCGTCAGTTAGAACAACTAGTATGGATGGACGATTGTTTCCAACTGTAGTTCCTCAAGAACAAGCTGATGGTTCATATGCCCTAGTAGAATTAAAACCCAGAGATGCCTATGACTTAGCAATGGAGACTGGTAATTTTATACAGTTTGATAGCGATGAAGAAGCTGAAGAACATTCGATACTACTTAGTGAAGAAGCAGGGGAAAGACGCAGACAATATAAAAATAATCAAAACTTTATAGCGCAGGGAGGCAAGGGACTAGGTGATGTAGAATTCCGTGCTGACATGGAATCTGCTATATCTGATGATAGTTTGTCACGTTTGGGCTATGAATTATATCGGCGTGGAATTATAGATTTAACAGCTATACCAATGGACATGGGTAGAACGGTAACCCGAAAAAGTAAAGGAAAAAGATATCATTCTTTAGGGCAGGAATCATCAAATCTAGAAAATTTTACACCTACGTATAAAAGTATGATACGGACTCAAAATCCTTTAACTAGAGAAGAAAAATATGAAAAGCCCATAGCAGCTTTTTTGGCCGGCGAAGGTGGTTTAGGACGACCACGAGGAACGCAAGAATTAGTAGCTGGTCACGAACTTCGCCATGCTGCAATGACATATTTAATGAATAATACTGATATTTCAAAAAATGAATTGTTTGAAAATTTTGATGGTGACTTAGAAGAAGATATTATGGATAAAATTGATTATTCAAAAATTGCCGAGGGTAAAAGAAAGAACAACCCAGAATTTACCTCTATGAGAGATAAATTTGACGACGATATAAAAATAGACCCGAAATATATTGGCGGTAGAAAAAGATTAGAAGTAGTAAACGATTACGCAACACAGGCACTAAAAGATTTAGATGTGCCTGAGTATACCGAACAGAAAAAGCCAGGCATACTTAAAAAATTATTTGGTATGGAACAAGGGGGAATAATGATGGCACAACAAGGCAAAATGCCGCTACCAATGGAGGAAGCAACATCTGCACCCCAAGGTGGTGGACCAAAAGCAGCTAACCCTGCGGCACAACCAGAAGGTTTGGGAGCACCTACAGGAGCACCTGCACCAGCCGGTTCATCAGACCCGCGAGATGAGGCTATTAAAGAAGTGGCCCAAAAAATGCAAAATCGTTCTGCCCCCGCATCTATACCAGCAGAAGTTCCCCAGATGGCTGGCTTAGGCGCCCCTATGCAAGAAGTCCCTATGATGGCAAAAGGTGGAATGGCAGATGACAGCGGAATGTCAGTAATGATTGGTTTAGGTGCCCCTTCTGCCGATTATGAAAAAGCCGCCGAAGGCAATCCCCCGCCAGGCGCCACTGAAGAAGAAGTAGCTGATGACCAACTGGTATTGCTTAGTGAGGGAGAGCTTGTAGTTCCCGCCAACGTTGTCCGTTATCATGGCCTAGGTGCGTATGAAGGTATGCGCCGTGATGCCCTTATGGGTCTGCAAGATATGGAAACCAACGGCCAGATTGAGTACGTTAGTGGTGGTGCCGAGAAAGCTGATAAAGTCGATGATGATGGCGGTATTATTAAGGCTAACCAAGGTACATACTTAGGAAACCCAAGCACATTTACACAAAATCCAGTAGTTCCACAAGCCGCATCCTCACAATACGTACAAGTCCCTGGAAATAAGGGAATGAATCCTGCATTAATTAACAACATAACAGGATTGGCTAAACCAGTACTCAATACACTTAACCCTTTGAACATAACAGGAATACCAAATCCTGTTAATCCAAACCAACCAGTAACTACGGCTAGTAGCGTCTTTGCTCCTAACGTAGGTTCCTACGGCGGTAGTGGCACAGATGATGACGCAGATGACAGCACTGACGACAGCAAAGATGATGGAACAGGCACTGGCGAGACTGAAGAAGAAAGACGTCGTCGGCTCGCAGCTCAAAATGAACAGTCACAGGATAACAATTATGACCCGACTACAGCAGCCACTACCCGTTTTGGTGGTACAGTAGAGAATGGTCGTATTAGGGGTGGTAAAACATACAATATTGGGTATGAATCTAGCACTGCAAAACCTGGTACTGGTATGTTAGGTGCTTTGATGAATATTGGTAATCTTGACCAAGTTCGCATAACTGACCCTGAAACAGGGAAAAGCGTTGCCATGTCAAGAGAAACCTATAACAAAATGACTAAAGACCGAACTAACCCGAATAATATTAGTTTTATCAGTGACTTAATTGAAAGGCAGGATGCGATTAACTACAATAGGGACAGAGCATCTAAAATTGCACCGTTTAAAACAGGTCTTGCGGTAGCGGGTGAAAATATCCTCGGAATAGGGAATGCGCCAGGTCTTAGTCTGGCTGAACAGAATAAGCATGCTAGAAGTTTGGCTAATAGTCTAGGCATAGAGTATACAGGTCAATCTATGGCCGAAATGTTGGCATTGGAACAAATTAGTGCAACCAAAACTTCCCAAGGACTACCTTTATCTCCTGTATTTACACGAGATGCACAGGGTAACTTGGTTCGTGATACTAGTTATGACACACCGCAAGGACTTAATACTTCTGAAGCAGCATACGGAGCTGGGCAATTTAGTGGAGCACCTGCACAACCCATTGCTGTAGATTCTTTTGCTGGTCCCTACACACAACCCACACTTGGACTAGCAGCTCCCACAACAGAAGCTGATAGATTAGCACAATCTGTAACTCCTGCTGGAAACACTGTTGCGTACACGCCTGACGAGGCAGCTAGATTAGCATCGTTTGCGGCTCCGACTAGAGACACAAGAGCCGTAGCTATGTCTATGCCAAATCAAAAGGGAATCGGAGACCCAAGTGCTCCTCAGTCTACAACGCCCCTATCTACAGATTTACGCGGTTTTTACAATGCTGGTAATATTACTAGGACAGATTTAGAAAGGATTGCTGCTGGGGAACCCTCTTTTAATAGGCCGGTGATTGGTCCAGATGGTAAGCCAAGAACAAACAGTTTGGGACAACCTATACAATTTGAGTATCAACAATTTGATAATTACGATAAACGTATGGCTGAACAACAAGCAGCAAGGAATTTGCTTGATGAGGTTTCATACGATGATTTGGGATTAGCAACAAATGACCAAATTCGTGCATCAGATAGAGTTAGTCAGCAGATGAGAGATTCTGGATTTACACCTTCACCCGGAGAAGCACAACGCGCCGGTGAAAGAAGGGGCGAAAGAGCCGCTTATCAAGCGAGTCTTTTTGAAGACGACTTTGAAACTCCTGATAACCAAGGCGCTGATATGGATGATGATGCTCCATCAGCAAGCTATGATATGAGTACACGTGAAGGGCGCAAAGCCGCAGCTGACGATGAAGCTCAAGAACAGACAGGTAAATCTACCTCTAGGGCTGTTACAGATAGCTCAGGTAGAGCCGTTAGAGGAACTGATGGGAGCGTTGTAACTAGCGAAGAGCCTAGCGGAACTGCTGGTACAGCATGCGTTATTGCCACACATGCTGTTGCTAACAACGGTTTTTCACATGATGTTAAGCGCGAAGCAGTACGCTGGTGTGTTAAGAATCTGCACAAACGCTGGTACGGTGAGGCAGTTCGACGAGGCTATCGTTACCATGGCATTAAAGCTATCGAAGCCGGTCGTGCACACAATCATTACGAAGAGTTTCAAGATTACATAGACTTTGCCACCGGTAAAAAACGCAGTCTTACCAATCTTGGAACTTTTGTTTATAGAACAGCACAGTTTTTTATTACTGGACTTTTCGTAAAATAGCTGATATAATTATTTCCACAGCCTATAATTGGGCTGTAGACTGGCTACCCATCACCCCATTCGGCTACTGGTGGCCCCGACAAGGAGAATGTTATGGCTCGTATGGCTGTACAAGAAAAGGCTACGGCAGTAGCTGCGCCTATGAAATACAACAGAGATAACTCTGCAGAAGTAACAGAATTAGAAGAATTGCAAAAAGAACGGGATGCTATTGTTGAAGAACAAGAAGAAGCAGAAGCAACCGAAGCTTTAGCACCGGAAGAAAAAACATTTAAAAAACGATATGGTGACTTGCGCCGCCATGCACAACAAAAAGAACAAGATATGCGCAACCAAATACGGAAGCTTGAAGAACAGCTATCGTCAGCCACAAAGGAAGGCATAAAGCTTCCTAAATCAGATGAAGAAATCTCTGAGTGGTCAAAGCAGTACCCTGATGTTGCTAAAATTGTAGAAACAATTGCTACTAAAAAAGCACAGGAACTGGATTCCTCTATTGAAAAACGCCTACAGAATATAGCAGAGCGTGAGGTAGAGTCCAACAGGCAACGTGCTGAAGTTGAATTGCTTCAATTACATCCCGACTTTGATGAAATTAGAAATAGCGAAAATTTTCATTCTTGGGTGCAAGAGCAACCTGCATGGGTACAACAAGCTTTGTATGAAAATGACAATGATGCAAAATCTGCAGCAAGAGCCATTGATTTATATAAAATTGATACTGACATGGCTGGTAAAAAAGCTAAACAGCCTAAAGGTAATAAAGATGCAGCTAAGTCTGTAACTACCAAGGCTTCTAATGCAAAACCGCAGACAGATGAATCTTCAATGCAAATTAAAGAATCTGATGTAGACAAAATGTCTGCACAAGAATATGAAAAACATTCAGAAGAAATTATGGACGCTATCCGTAGCGGTAATTTCATCTATGATTTATCTGGTTCTGCCAGATAAAAAGAATTGTCAAGAATAGTTGTTCTTGTCATACGTAGTGTAAACGGGGTAGCTCCTTGTTTACGCTGCAAATTAGCAAACTACAAACATCTTAAAGATTACCTGAGTAACTTGGCCTACTAAGTACATCGGTGGCCACCCTTGTACCCTGTACACCCTATGTTATACAGCCTCTGCAAAGAATTGTATTGTTTGCATCTGTAAAATCCAGAATAGGAGATGGATTATGGCTTTTCCAAGAGCAGCGGGTTATAACAACTTGCCTAACGGCAATTTTAGCCCGGTAATTTACTCCAAACAGGTGCAGCTTGCATTCCGCAAGGCCGCTGTTTGT
>Ga0115012_10001778_pt1 | contig 12477 bp, 10 predicted proteins | sample TroAtlMetagenome_FD_88706 | JGI IMG/M metagenome (GOLD analysis project Ga0115012, IMG submission 88706) | Marine eukaryotic phytoplankton communities from Atlantic Ocean - Tropical Atlantic ANT10 Metagenome | ecosystem: Environmental > Aquatic > Marine > Oceanic | place: Tropical Atlantic...
AGAATTAGATGCTGGGGAGGTGGAGCAAAATCCCCCTGTAAGATTGGGGTTTTTTTTCAGTTACTTTTTGTTTTACGAAGCATGTAGTAAATAACGCTAAATACTAGAAAAACTATTCCACCAATGGTCTGCTCTGAAAAAGTTTCTGGTTCTAGACCTTCAGGCCAGGTTAATAACTTTGCTGAGAAAACCCCGTGAAGTCCATAGAGTAGCCAGGCTATAGCAAAATAGCCCATAGCTTTCTCAACGTTTTCTTCAGTTACGGTTGACCTAATGTGCCAACCAAGAATTGCAACAACCCAGGCTGCAACACCGAATAACATAACAACATTAAGAACAACCGGATTAACAAATTCTTCTGGTGTACCATAGGCACTCATAATGCTTTCTGGTGCAAAAATGGCCCAAATCCCATAAATGACAGAAATAACAATTGTAAACATCATAAGTTTTTTTTGAGTATCCATAAACATCCTTCCTTATAGAAATAAATTAAAGATTAACCAAAAATGAAGACAGTATTTATTACTGTCCTCATTTTTCTCCTCGAAAGAGGTCATGACTCCTCTCACATAGCATAAATTTTGACCAGCGAATCAGGATCCAGGTGGTCTGTATTCTACTGAGCCAGCTGCTTTGATGGCCTCGAGCCCTTCTTCAGGTGTCATCAGTACAGTCGTATGCATTTTCGAGAGAGCTCCTCCTGCCCCTGCTGCAATAAGTGCTGACGCCATAGTTGGGTTGTCTGGGCCTTCTGCAATGAAACAAATATCATATTTGCCAAACGAGTAGAATCCACAAAGGAACTTTATACCTTTCGCCGCAAACATCTTCCCTACCTGTTCAATTCTATTTTGAGGATCTTTAATCTGCGTCGCCCAAGAACCGGACGTGTATGATGCCTGAACTAAATAATGTGCCATAATATCTCCTTTATAAATTAAGAAATAAAAAGACTGCCTGGGATATCCGATAATAATAAAATATTAAAGATAATAATGCGGGCAGCTTTCACAAATAATCTTTCGTAACTACGATTTCGAAAGATGTCTTAACTAAGCGTATACTACACAACAGAGTACAACTAATCAATAATATTATTTGTAAAATATTTCTACTGACATAATGGCATACAAAACCGAATTCACTGAAAACTCGAATATAATTTCACCAGAGTTACATTAATTTAATAAAAAACAAAAATATTTTCATTTTAGCGAAATTTCGCTTGTTTTTTATTTTTCACAATAATATTCTTACTTCAATCTTATACTCAATCAGGAGTTAAGGTATCAATCTGCGTTCAAATTATTTATTTCGTAAATACTATAATGACAATTAGGAGTTCCCATGACCAAATATAAAAAAATGCAAAGTCTTAATGAAGAATGGTCCAACAATTCCCGCTGGCACGGCGTTGATCGTCCATATGGAGCTGAGGATGTTAATAAGCTACAAGGGTCGCTGAAAGTAGAATACACTTTGGCTAGAGTCGGAGCAGAACGTTTGTGGAACTTAATGCAGGAAAATCCTTATGTACACACACTTGGAGCTTTGACTGGGAATCAAGCTGTCCAACAGGTTCAGGCTGGACTAAAGGCAATTTATCTTAGCGGCTGGCAGGTGGCTGGAGACGCAAACACTGCAGGAGAAATGTATCCGGACCAGAGTTTGTATCCAGTTGACAGTGTGCCAAACGTAGTGCGTAGAATAAATAATGCACTCACCAGAGCGGATCAGATTGATCACAGCGAAGGACGAAGTGATGTACATTGGTTTGCTCCAATTGTGGCTGACGCAGAAGCAGGATTTGGAGGTGTGCTAAATGCCTATGAACTAATGAAGCATATGATTGAAGCCGGTGCTTCAGGAGTTCATTTTGAGGATCAACTCGCATCTGAGAAAAAATGTGGACACATGGGGGGTAAGGTTCTTGTCCCAACTTCTGAATTTATCCGCAAACTTACGGCTGCAAGGTTGGCGGCTGACGTAATGGGAGTACCGACAGTACTGATGGCAAGAACTGATGCCAACAGCGCAAAGTTGCTAACAAGTGACGTAGACCATCGAGACCATGAATTTATTGCAGACAAGGAACGCACCCCTGAAGGATTTTTCCGTATTAATGGAGGAATTGAATGCGCAATAGCGCGGGGTCTGGCTTATGCGCCATATTGTGACCTTTTATGGTGCGAAACTTCAACACCTAACCTGGAAGAAGCACGTAAATTCGCAGATGCAATCCATGAAAAATATCCTGATCAGATGCTGGCCTATAACTGTTCTCCATCTTTCAACTGGAGCATGCATCTCGATGACCTGACAATTGAGAAATTTCAAGAAGAAATTGGATCAATGGGTTACAAATTTCAATTTGTGACGCTCGCAGGCTTTCATGCCCTGAACACAAGTATGTTTGAATTGGCAAAAGGGTACAGTAAGCGCGGAATGGGAGCTTATTCTGAACTGCAAAAACGTGAATTTGAACTTGCTGAAACAAAAGGTTTTAAAGCCGTTAAGCATCAAAGTTTTGTGGGAACAAGTTATTTTGACGCAGTTCAGAATACAGTAGCTGGTGGAGAGTCTTCAACCGCAGCGCTGAAGGATTCAACTGAAGCCGATCAATTCAACCGACGGGCTGCCTGATCAACCGAGACTTAATTAATGTTAGAGTTTCTTACTTACTTTACTTCCTGAACTGAGCGGAGTTAAATGTATAATTAACTTCGCTCAGGTTTCTAAATAAGAATTACATACCTGATTACCAAATGTTTGGTCTTAGATAGATGTCCCATCATACCATTGGAAACATGATCTTACGTACTCTTCAACGCATAACCAGCTCTGCTTAGTTAAATCAGTATTTTTCATAGATATTTCCCTATTGTAAAATAAATCTCTATACTCCACCATTTTATAAAGGTGATGAAGTTGTCCGTCTTTCTTAATGCATGCTTTTTATAGTAGCTCTGTAAACTTAAAATTTAGCCATGTATACGTGATTATAAATTGTCACAGCATCGAAATTTTCAAATCCTGCAGGCCGATTTTTATCATTTGCATCTAAATCTTTCCGATTTGAAATTCCAAATGACATTCTAAAATTATTTGTTATTTTAATTATAATTGCCAAACCAAGAGAGGCATAAGTATGAGAAAATGATTTATATTCCTCCTTTTCCAAACCAGAGGCATTCTTAATTTTACCCTGACCAAATACCCCTTGTCCGAAGTTGCCAGTTGTTGACCATCCAAATGTTGAACCATCATAAAGAATGTATTCTAATTTAAGCGCTGCCGTACTGTAAGAAAAATCAGTTGGCTCCAATGCATTTAGTCCACCACTGTATCTATCGGGTCTTCCATAACTACCGTTGACTGCATCAAAGACATCATCATCCTCATTACCGGAAATTAAGCCGACCACAGTTGCAAAAGAAAATCCCACTTTAATTTCATTATCAATAAAAACACCTAGATCACCTCCAACTGTGTCAATTACTACAGGACCAAATTTATAAAGGTCTCTCCAGAACCCACCATAGATTCCGTGGGCTTCAACATCAAACATGGCACCTTGAACTAGAGAGAATTTCAATATCAAAAATAAATTAATAATCAAAATTCGGATTATTTGATTTGAGGCAAGTAAAAGATGATTTAACAAAATATGGATAAAAAACAGTATTTTTTGAGGATTGAAATATTGAGTAATATTTCGGATGATTTTTAAACAAAGATATAATAGATCCGTGGTTGCAAGAAGAAACTAGATCTAGTATCTAAGTAATTATTTTGTGGTGTCGCCGTGTGCGGTAACGATATACAAAAACACCAATTATACCTACAATTAGGGGAACAAGCAGCATATTCAGCAGAAGCAATCCATGACCAAGCCGCTCAATATCCTGTCGTAAAATTTTTCGAACATTTCTTAATTTACGGCGTGCCTGTCGTTCTTCTTCACGAAACTCTTTAATTTCTTCTTGTACTTCCGGCGGCAAAATAACTTCTTTCTGACCTTGTTTACCTGCAGATTCTAGCAGGCTGTTTAAACGTTGCTGAACATCATCTAGTTGTGAAAGTAGTTGTTTCTCCTCCGCTTGATGTAGAAGTTGAGACTGTTTCTGCATGGCCAGTAAACGGGTAAATGGACGCGAAAAACTGCCTCTTGAACGAATACTCATCAATGCTTCATTTCCTGACAGATGTTCAGCTGCATTCAGCATCAGATTCAAATTGTCGTTTGTAGGCTGGATAATACTCTGACCGAGAAAATTAAGTCTCTGCACAGAAAATTGATCAGAAAGAAAATCAACATCGCTGAAAAGCAAAATCGAATTACGTTCCACAGATTCTTTCAGTTGAGGGTGTTTGAGCGGAGTTTCTACTTCACTTTCATCTTCTGTTGCCTTAGCATTCTTATTTTCTTTGGCCGGTTGACCGTTTGGGAAGGCGGTATTAAATTTTCCAGAAGTAATTGCAATCACAGCTTTCTCACTGTCATCAACTTTTAAATCCCGTGAGAGTTGTTCCGGAGGAGTAAAGCGAAGTTGGAATGCGTCAATCATTCCACTCTGCTCAGAAAGAGAAAGCAGCGCTGTAAAATCTGTCTTGCTTTCAGCAGCTTTTTTAAGTGAACCTGCCTCTACAAAAAGGAGATTTTCTAGTTGTGCAGTGATCGGATGATCCTGATCTAATGATTGGGTACGAAAACTCAACCAAATAGGAAAACTCATAACACCTTGTCCGGTATTGACTTGAGTTGAATGCAAGCGATCTCCCACAACTTTAGTTGAGTCATACTCAACACCCCAGGCCTTTAGCAATTCAGGAAGGTCGCTAGCAAGTTGCGGTTGTTGCCCAAACTGATTTTCCGGAGAAGCCATATCTGCTCTGGCATTTGGATCAAGCAAAGCAACAAGTCTTCCACCACGCAATACAAACTGATCCAGCGCGTACTGCAATCGCTTACTGAAACCCCTTGGGTGGAGAACAATTAAAAGGCTGATATCATCCGGAATTTCTTCTGTATTCAAAGGCAAGTTTTCTACCGATACAGATTTTTCCAGTTCGCTCTGAAAAGCCCATTTTTGTGCTGGAGGCTGACCAGGAATCATTGACCTCCCTCCTTGTAGATTCATCGCACTAAGCAAACCAATTTTTGAAGTAGAGGTTGAACTTACTTTTTGAATGGCTTGTGTAATATCATATTCTAGAAATTCCTGCCTACGTTGATCAAAATAAGGCAACAGCATCTCCTGGTCAAGCATAGAAACAATTGCGCCAAAATAAACTGTGTTCCCGGAAGGTAAGGTGATGGTTTTGATTCCATATTTTTTAGCCCACTCTTCTTCCTCAGTATCCGGTTTTGGATCAGAAATCTCCAGAATCAACTTACCCCCAGAGATTGCCGCATATTCTTCAAGCAGTTCCTGTACACGTTGAGCATATGTTTTGAAGTTTGGAGGTAATTCCGCATTATTTTTAGAATAATAAAAATTAATCCGAACAGGATCCTTTAGACTTTCCAAGATCTTTCTTGAACCCTCTGAAATCGTGTAAAGACGTTCTTCGGTCAGATCGAAACGTAAAGGAATAAAAGACGCCATAACATTGACAGCGATTAAACATATAAGTAGCAGTACTACACTACCCAAGGTGTTAGGCAACGAAACTTCTTTCATTATTTTTATTAAAGTTCTATGTTTTTTTAATAATATTTAAATCAACAAAAAATGAAAATGTAATTGAATCAAGATGCTTTGTGCGATTCAAGAACTACAACATTCAACATCAATACGATGACAATGATTGAAACAAAATATATTAAATCTCTCAGATCAACAACTCCCCTACGAATGGCATCGAAGTGAGTGGTAAAACTAAATTGACTGACAAGATCACTAATCCATACAGGGAATATCGCATTCAGGCTTTCACTCAAAACCCCCCAACCCAACAAAACCAGCACCAGACAAATATTAACACTAAGAATAAAACTAATAACCTGATTTTTGGTCAGTGCTGAAGTGAAACTGGCAATCGCAAGATAGGAGCCTGCCATCAGGAAACTGCCTAAATATCCTGTAATTATTGGCCCATTGTCTGGACTTCCCAAATAGTTCACAGTTAAAATCATCGGAAAAGTTAGCAACAGTGAAATCCCTATAAATAACCAGGCGGCAAAAAATTTAGCGAAGACTGTTGTCGTCAAACGAACCGGAAATGTCAGCAGCAGTTCGCCCGTACCTGTTCGGCGTTCCTCTGCCCAGAGACGCATACCTACAGCAGGAATCAGGAACAGATAAAGCCACGGATGAAAAAGGAAAAAGATTTCAAGACTTGCTTGCTGAGAATTGTAAAAATTACCAAGAAAAAACGTACAGCCCGCATTTGCCGCCAAAAAAATAATTATAAATACATATGCAACCGGGGAACGAAAATACGCAAGAAGTTCTCGCTTGAATATAGGGTAAAATCCTTTCATGACAATTTTGTAATTCTTCAGTTTATGTTGTTTGGTAAATTTAGTTATGTAGGTTTTACTTTGTAAGTTGGTTCAAAGTAAGTTCACGAAAAACTTCATCCAACCGTCCTCGATTTACATTAAAATTTTCTATTGGTATTTTTTTGGAAAATATAAATTTCTCTAATGGAAGTGCAATTGATTCCTTTTCCTTCGGATACAAACGCATTGTAACAATACCATTGCGTCTATCTGGAACACGTTCGACAGAGTAAATAAAATCAAGCTCATCAAATTGTTCCAGAAGCTTTTTAGGATTTGCACCATTAACACTCACAGTGACGGAATTGCGGTAAATAGATTGAGACATTAGTTCATCCGGGGTCCCGTATCCCACAACTTTCCCCGCTGAAATAATCATGGCACGAGTACAAACTGCTTCAACTTCCTCCAAAATATGAGTAGAAATCAGGATTGTACGTTCCTCACTCATGTTTTGAATCAGTGTCCGAACCTCATGTTTCTGATTAGGATCAAGTCCATCAGTCGGTTCATCAAGAATAAGCACCGGTGGATCGTGGATTAAAGCCTGTGCGAGACTAGTACGCTGACGAAAACCTTTTGAAAGAGTCTCGATCATTTGATCTTTGACATCTCCGAGCGCCGTCATTTCAATGACAATACTGACTCTTCTATGAAGTTCCTTCCCGCTGTAACCACGCACTTCCCCGACAAAGCGTAGAAACTCGCCAACCAACATTTCGTCATATGATGGTGCGCTTTCTGGGAGGTAACCTATTTGAGCTCTTGCCTGAAGAGGATTTTCCAGAATACTGAATCCACATATATCAGCGGTTCCTGAGCTGGGCGGAATAAAACAGGTCAGCATTTTCATAGTTGTAGATTTACCTGCCCCATTCGGTCCCAGAAAACCTAAAACTTCACCTCGCCTTGCATCAAATGAAACTTGATCGACTGCCTGGATGTTGCTAAAATTTTTGCTCAGAGCTTGAACACGAATCATTAAGTACCTGGACTAAAATAATTTTTACTATACTTTTGTGAAAAACGATTTAATACTTTACAACTTTATGTTTTTCGTATCAAGACAAAATACAAAACATGCTAGATGAAATATCCAAAATATTACTGAAAACGTTTCAGTACGACAGTAAAGAAGAATAAATAACATAAATAAAATAAGTTATACCCAGATGAATCCTGAATTATCAAATTTAGAAACCGCATCAGAGTTTCACTTGGTAAATCCTGAGTTGGAAGGTGATGCATTTTTTTGGAAAGGGGGGGATAAAGGTATACTTTTGATCCATGGTCTTACAGCAACCACTGCTGAGGTCCGTCCTCTTGCAAAACGCTTTCATGACGAGGGCTTCACTGTTTCTGCAGTGTTACTTCCAGGACACGGAACAACGCCGGAGGAACTTAATCAAACTCAGCGCAAGGAATGGATAGCTGTCTGCGAAAAAGCTTACTCTGAACTACGTGAAAAATGTTCTAGTGTAATTGTTGGCGGTGAATCTACAGGAGCCATCCTTACTCTCCATCTTGCATCTGAACATCCTGAAATCAAAGCTTTGTTGCTCTTTGCTCCAGCTATGCGTCTGTCCGCCTCATTTTTCAAGACACTTTTTTTAATTGCTGTTTCATCTTTTGTTTTTGCTATCCCAAAAAAATTTGAAAATGACACAGGCTCTATCCCGTGGCAGGGTTATAAGGTCAATCCCCTGAAAGCAGGAGTCCAACTGCTGAAATTACAAAGGGAAACTGAAAAGCGTCTTCCTCGAATTTATCAGCCAACACTAATTATCCAGGCGAGTTTAGATAATACTGTCGATTTAAAAAGTGGGGATATGATTTCCCGTGGAATTCAGTCTGCAGTCCGGGAATCTCACTGGATGGAAAAATCTAATCATGTTGTGATTCTTGATAACGAGTTAGAGGAGGTCACGACAATCACTTTGGAATTTGTAAAAAAAATATTATAGTAGTATCATCAATACTTTTTTTCTTGAGGTAGGATCTTTATAGTCATAAACTTAGCCCATAAAATAATCTCTGAAAAACACAGTACCCAAACAAAGCAATCAGCCGGAAAAACATGGAACCAAACAATTATTCAAATTTTGTAGAATTAGCCAGGGAAAGGGCGGTAAGACATCCTGAGAGAGATTGTGTTATATTCCTTCCAGATGGAGAAAACCAAATTGATAGTAGCGAAAATTCAGCTTCGATAACATACCAGCAAAATGATAAAGCCGCGTGTCAAGTAGCAGCTTCACTCCAAAAACGAGAGATTAAACAAGGTGAGCGTGTGCTGGTCATACTTCCTAACAGTTTGGAATTCGTCAAAATATTCTATGGTTGTTTGTACAGTGGAATACTCCCTGTACCTTTGTCAGAACCAGCAGGACCGCAAAATATGGAGGCTTATCTGGAAACTTTTTTGCCTACATTGAAAGTCAGCAAACCAAGTTTAATAATAGTAACTTCACAGTTGGCTAATTTTTTACGCAATCAATTGCCTCCAGAACTGCAAAAAGTTTTCGCGGGTTTAAAAATCGCGACTGATGAGGAAATACTTGCCGAAACATCAGTGGATTATTCTGCGCCGGAAATAAAAGCTGAGGATACAGCATATTTACAGTTCACTTCCGGTAGTACAGGCACACCGAAAGGTATTATGATCGGGCACAGTAACTTGATGGCAAATTTGAAAGAAGCCCGCAATTTTATGCAGCTTGAAGAAGAAGAGGGTACAGTAGTCTGGTTACCGCTGTTTCATGATTTTGGATTGGCTGCCGGACTGATGGGAGCCCTTTATTCTGGAGGTTTTACAGTTTTGATGACACCCGCACATTTCATACGAAAACCACTTCGCTGGCTCGCGGCAATGTCAAAATTTAAATGCGCACACAGTTATGTCCCCCCGTTCGCGCTGGATTTATGCCTAAAAAAAATCTCTGATGAAGAAATGTTGCAACTCGATTTGTCCTGTATGGTTTCTGTGACAGACGGTTCCGAACCGGTTCATTATTTCCCAACCAAGAAGTTTAATGAACGTTTTTCCGCATGCGGATTGAAGGCGGATGTCATCCGTCCGGGGTTTGGAATGGCAGAAACAGTGATCATGTTTTCTGGCTGCAAAACTGGACTACATGGACTTTGCGTGGACCGTCATGTACTAGAAACAGAGGGGAAGGTTAAAGTCCTGAGTGACGATGCTTCAGAAGCAAACAAAAAAATGCTGGTAAATCTTGGTTCACAAATGGATGGTCATGAAATATTGATCAAAAACACAGATAATCAAGAGCTACCTGAAGGAGAAGTAGGTGAACTTATGATCTGTGGTCCCTCGGTTGCTCAAGGATATTATAAAAATATTCAGGCAACTGAAGAAATATTTCAACAAAAAATTGAAGGGAAGAAACAGAATTACCTGGCAACCGGCGACACTGCATTACTTTGGAAAGAAGAGCTTTATTTTGCAGGTAGAATCAAAGACATTATCATTATCCGCGGGAGGAATTATTATCCGCATGATATTGAACTGGTACTTGCCGGAGTTGAAGAATTAAGACCCGGATGTCTGATGGCTTATTCTTCCGGAGTAGAAGATGAGTCAGAACATTTGGCTGTGGCTGTAGAGGTTCGAGCTGATTTGCTCAAAAATCCAGAGGTTTTCCGCAAATACGTTTTGACATCAATTGATCAGAAAATTATTGAAATAGTCGGAAAACATTTTCAAATAGCACCGAGTGAACGCCTTATCTAGGACCTGGTACTATTGCCAAAACGTCCAGTGGAAAAATAAAGCACCTGAAAAACCGTCAAATTTTTTCTGAACAAAACTTTGTGGGTCTCATAGAGCGTATTTCCAGCTCAGAGGAGATCGATGATTTTGCGGCGGAAGAGAACAAGGCTCCGCTTGAGACAGAACTGACTGCGCTTTTCAAAAAAATTGTTTCTTTTGAAACTGAGTTAGATCAGCCCATTTTAGACTGTGGTGCCGATTCTGTAGTGATTGTTGAGTTTGTTGACCAGATTGAAACAAAATTTTCTGTTAGTCTTGAAATCGAAGATGACACAACTCTGAGGGATATAATTGGGCAGCTTAAATCAAGTTGATATTAACAATGATTTTTTGAAGACTAACAAAACCGATTTCAGCAGGATAATCAAGCATTAATATTTCTCAATAATCTAAAATCCATACATTCATTTAAAGGCTATCCCTTGTCATCTACAAATCTAAAACTTAAATGTCTTATCATGTTTCAGACTTGGGATACGCATACGTGCGGAATTAACCTCTTCCAGATCAATATTTGCATTAATCAAACCTGAATCTGATCCTGCGTCCGCAAGTATTTCGCCCCAGGGATTTATAATCAATGAATGACCATAACTTTCTCCCCCTCCTTCAACCTTGCCAACGGCACATGGCGCTACCACAAAAGCACCGTTTTCTATAGCACGTGCCCTGTTAAGTACGTGCCAGTGGGCCTCACCAGTTTTTTTTGTAAATGCTGCCGGAACTAATAATATCTTAGCACCCGCTTGCGATAACTTTCGATAAAGATGAGGGAAACGTAAATCATAGCAGATTGTCTGTCCAAAACATCCTAAAGGCGTTTGGCAAATAACAGCTGCCTGTCCACCAGAAACGGTTGCACTTTCACAATATGATTCCTTTTCAGAGAATTTGATATCAAATAGATGAATTTTGTCGTAACGACTGAGAATGTCCCCAAATTCGTCAACTATATAACTACGGTTTAAAATTTTTCCAGCTGGACCGGTGACCGCGATTGAACCGATTAGCAGATACTTTTTACGTTTTTTTGCAAAGTCTCGAAGTCCTTTCAAAACCGGGTGATTTTCCTCCGTTGCAAATGGTGGAGCAAACGCAGAGACTTCAGTTTTCAATCCTCCACAATATTCGGGAAGCGCAATAAAATCTGCACCCGCTTCTATCGACTCTTCTGCAAGCACTATTGCTTCCTCAAGTGCTGACTGAAAATCCGGCTTTGGACTCGTTTGTAGACAGGCTATATTGAACTTTCTTTTCAAACTAATCATATTGAATTGCTTTAACTAATTTCTGAAAATCATCTGGAATCGGAACGGAAAATTCGAGCCATTCTCTTGAAGAAGGATGCTTGAAACCCAATATTTCCGCATGCAAAGCCTGACGCCGGAAATTAGAAATGGTTTGACTTAATTCTGCTGAAACCGTAGGAAATTTTTTAAGGGGAGATCTACCATATTGAGGATCACCAATTAATGGATGACCTATCGAAGTCAAGTGTACCCGAATTTGATGAGTACGACCTGTTTCCAGACGACAGGCCAATAATGCTGAAAATTCAAAACGCCTTAAGACACGCCAATGCGTTACCGCACATTTACCTTTCCTTCTACCGCTTTCCTCTGTATTATAGTTTTCAACAATCGTCATATCTTTACGTCGTACCGGGTGGCGTCCTAAAGCCGCATTTATAATCCCGTGCTCTTTGTCCGGAACACCCCAAACCATTGCTTTATACTGCCGTTTAACAGTATGTTCTTTGAACTGTTCTGATAAATTTTGGTGCGCATCATCTGTTTTTGCGACCACTAGTACCCCTGAAGTGTCCTTGTCCAGTCGGTGAACAATGCCAGGACGCAACACCCCACTGATTCCTGAAAGATCACCACAATGATGCAGTAAAAAATTAACAATAGTACCTGATGGATGCCCTACCGATGGATGAACCACTATACCCGCGCTTTTATTGATTACGATTAAACATTCATCTTCAAACAAAATATCCAACTCTCCATCTTCCGGAAAGACATCCATTGATTTCGGAGTAGGGATGTTGACCAGAATTTCTTCTCCTGTACGAACTTTCCGAGAAGGAGTCAGTTCAGGTTTTCCGTTGAATAAAATGTATCCAGATTTCAAAAGACGCTGGGCATGAGTCCTAGACACTATCTCATCAAAC
>Ga0115012_10001780_pt1 | contig 12475 bp, 11 predicted proteins | sample TroAtlMetagenome_FD_88706 | JGI IMG/M metagenome (GOLD analysis project Ga0115012, IMG submission 88706) | Marine eukaryotic phytoplankton communities from Atlantic Ocean - Tropical Atlantic ANT10 Metagenome | ecosystem: Environmental > Aquatic > Marine > Oceanic | place: Tropical Atlantic...
CCATCGTTGTCGTCGAGCGTCAGGATGTCGATCAAAATGTCTTGCTGGATAGAGCCACCGGAGTGCAGTGGGATCATGTTGACATACAGATCGCCCATGTAAAAGTTGGCTTCATCTGGCGTCATGCCACTGTCCTGGAATGCCGCAACACAGTCCCAGACACATCCGGAGATCAACTGCCCGCACGAGTGAATTGCCGAACCGCAAGAAGAACAACCTGAAGAGTCAAAAGTGCAGGTGTTGTCGGCGTTCCGGATGCCGCTGTTGCAGTCGTTGGTAAAGAAGCCACGGGCGAGCTGTGAGTCACGCTCAATCAGCACTCCCATGACATCGCCGGATCCTTCGCCAAATTCATTTTGTCCCGATCCACCAACACTGACCAAGTGGTGGCCGTATTCGTGGTGAACAATTACTGAGAATGCGGTGTTGTTGCACCCACCACCGGCGTTGTAGAAGTTGATAGACGAACCGTTGTAGAACGCATTGCAACTTCCAGAAACCCCAATGTTGATGTCCCAATCAAGTTGATTGCCGATCGTCGGATACGAAGGGTTCCGAGCCAATGTGAAATCACGGACCACATTTGATTCGATGTAGGCGTTCATGGCCGCCTTGCCAGACTCATTTGTGGGATTCAAAGCAATATTAAAAGGAAGCCCAGGCTCAATGGTTACCGACTGGCTGTACGGCGTGCCCGATGAGTAATTCACATCGAAATAACGACCATCAACTGTCAAGGTGCGTTGTCCCCCAACCAAGCCTGTGGCATTGCCGTTGTAATCCGTGTAAACGGTTCCATTGATGTTGTCCGGGATGGCCAAGTAGGGCATGCCTACTTGCACTTCAGGATCGCACGCTTCGGCCCGACTGGTGATGGTATTGGCACCGGTCACCACGCCATCAATGCCCGTGGCTGAAGCAAAAATAGCACTCGCGATACGCTCGTTGTGCGTGCAGTTGAGGACAAGGTTTTCTTTACGCAAGAGCTCGCCAGAATTGGCGTCAATGATGTATCGAGCCTTCTGGTAGTTGTCCAGGTCACGAACGGTGCCCACTTCAGCATCAAAAACATAGGCAAATGATGCCGGGACGCTTTCGAAGTCATAACCGGCATAAACCACCAGTTCTGGTTCCGACACGTACACAAAATCGCTGCCCAAGAAATCTCCCGCTCGGGCATCCACCATGCTTCGATCAATGCCCTCTGGCTTCGATGCTCCAACCAGAGCTTCAACGTTACGAAGATCAGTACCTATCGAAACCGCCGGGTATTCAGAATCGTTCCGAACCAAGACCTGCAATCGGCTGTTGTATACCGGAATGCCTTGTACATTTTGCTTGAAGTACACCGCGGTAAATTTGTATGCCCCGGTTGCTTGATCCCACATAAGTGTTTGCTCGGTGCGATCGTCGCCAGGGAACGGTCCCGCCAACATCAAGTTCTTAGGAGTGAGGCCCCAAATACCGGACCACTTTCGAACCACGTTCATCGCGGTCTCCCGTGGCGAGGACCCCGTCTCCATGGGACGACCAAAAATCCGATTCAGTCGGCCGTCGGGAGCATTCCAAGTGCCAACACCGGGGAATTCAGTTTGCAGCCGTTGCAGTTCAAAAGCATCAACAATCGGACCGGTGTTTTGGATCTCGGTGGTCAGGAGGGTTCCTGAGACAAGACAGACGGTCATGGTGGACAAAAAGGGCATGGTCACTCCGTTCAAGGGTTCGGGCCTCTCGGCCCGCACTCGTCAATAAGGCCCCAATTCGGGGACATGTCAACTTATCTATACGCTCCTGTGGTGTACAGGATGCATAGCCGGAGAATTGTTCATATAAATGAACGAGTCGAGGGCTATCAGACCCTAAAATGTCCGAGAATCTGCCAGTTGTGGCGTATTTCACTACTCTCAGGGCTCCCTAAGCAGAGGAGAACCAATGATGTCCCACCGCATCGAACACGGGATGGTGGCTCCCGCCCCCGAACATCTGCTGCATTGGATCCAAGCAAACCGGGCCGATATGCGCCCCCCGGTCTCCAACAAGTATCTCTACGACGGTCAAGATTTCTTTGCCATGTGCATCGCCGGTCCCAACGCGAGGAACGACTTTCACATCACCGACAGTGAAGAATTCTTCTTGCAACTGCAGGGCGACATCGTGGTCACACTCTTGGAAGAAACCGGACCACGACATGTTCGGATCCGCGAAGGTGAAACCTTCATGATTCCCGGCGGCGTGCCCCACGCCCCGCAGCGTCCTCCCAACACTTTGGGCCTTGTGATCGAAAGGCGTCGCCCCCCCGGCGAACAAGAGGCTCTTCGCTTTGTGTGCGAGTCATGCGGCGCCGTGGTTGAGGATTTGACCTTCGACTGCGCGGACATCGTCGAACACTTCCGAGAAGCCATGCTGGCCTTCTGGGATGATGAAGAGCGATCAACCTGCCAGTGCGGAACCCGGGTCATGCCGGCCCAACCCATTGCCCGAATTGAGTTTGAACCCGAAGTAAAAATTGTGCGGGAGGGCGAGCAGTGAATCGGATGATCGACGTTCACGCCCACTTGCTTCCTCCGGAACTCCCGGACATGAAAGCACTGACCGGCCGCTCCGGTTGGATTTCTCTGGACACCAACGCTGATGGTCGAGTGACCATGCGACAAGACGAACATGTGTTCCGAACCGTCGAGCCCGAATGCTGTTGCGCAGATCGGCGCAGGGAATTCAATGATGCTCACGGTGTCGATGTCCAAGTCGTCTCTACCGTCCCGGTCCTGTTTTCCGACTTTGCACCGGCCTCGGAAGCATTGCACCTTCACCAATTCTTGAATGATCACTTTGCGGAAGTGCAACATCGTCACCCCGATCACTTTGTGGCCCTCGGCACCGTGCCCCTGCAAGAACCACAGATGGCCGTCCAAGAATTGCGCCGCATTGCCGAGATCGGCTTGGTTGGCGTACAAATCGGCACCCAGGCGGGCGGGCGAGAACTGGATGACCTGCAATTTGACCCCTTCTGGGAAGCATGCGTTCAGCTTGACCTCCCCATTTTGATCCACCCTTGGAACATGCTCGGTTCGGAACGAATGGGCCGCCATTGGTTGCAGTGGCTGGTGGGCATGCCCAGTGAAACCGCCCTCGCCGTGGCTTCCATGGTGCTGGGCGGTGTCTTCGAAAAGCACCCTGATCTCCGGGTGTGCTTTGCCCACGGAGGTGGAGCGTTCCCCTTCATTCTGGGTCGAATTGATCACGGCTTCCGCATGCGACCAGACTTGGTGGCCACCAAAAGTCAATCCTTGCCGAGTTCCCTTATGGGTCGCTTTTGGGTCGACTCCGGTGTCCATGACGATGACGCCCTTCGGTTCTTGGTCGACCGCATCGGATCCGATCGGGTGTGCGCGGGATCTGATGCGCCGTTTCCGCTGGGAGAAGCCGTACCGGGCGAATCGGTGATCCAATCCCAACAACTCACCCAAGATGAGCGACAACGCATATTGTGGGACAACGCCCTCGCGTTCCTCGGCGATCGCGCCCGAGGCCGACTGCAACACCATTTCTCCCACGCCTAAAAATCACTTCCCTCGCCCATGACCACCCCTCGTCTCGAAATGTTGCATGCCGAAGCGCTTCGTCTCGATGAAAGCGACCCCGCCCCGAAGCGAGACGCCTTTGAATTGCCCCGCAACGACAAAGGCACGCTGGCGTACCTCACCGGCAACAGTCTGGGACCTCTGCCCAAACAAACCAGAAACGAACTGGCCACCGAACTTGAGGACTGGAGTCGCTTGGCCGTCGATGCCCACTTTAAAGGCAGCCATCCGTGGTACGACGCCCACCTCGCCCTCGCCGAACCGGGTGGTCGACTGGTTGGGGCCCACGCCCAAGAAGTGGTCTGGATGAACGGACTCACCGTCAATCTTCACCTGTTGCTCGCCAGTTTTTGGCGCCCACAGGGGAACCGAACCAAAATCCTGATGGACGCCCCAGCTTTCCCCAGCGACACCTATGCCATCAAATCACACCTGCGTCAGCGAGGATTTGATCCAGATGAGCATTTGATTGCCGTCAACTCTGGGACAGAGGAAGCCACGACACCTGAAGCATTCGAGGCTGCGATCGAAGATGCGGGAGACACGTTGGCTCTGGGCATGATCGCTGGAGTGAATTTCCTCACCGGACAAGTGCACCCCATTGCCCGAATCACCAAAGCCTTGCATGACGTTGGCGCCTTGGCCGGCTGGGACTTGGCCCACGCGGCCGGGAACATCCACCTGCAACTTCACGAAGATCAAGTGGACTTTGCCGCCTGGTGTTCGTACAAATATCTCAACGGTGGTCCCGGCGGTTTGTCAGGCGTCTTCATTCATGAACGGCACGCCCAAGACACCAATCGCCCACGATTTGGCGGCTGGTGGGGGAACGATCCCTCAACCCGATTCAAGATGCACCAAATCCCCGACTTCCATCCCGTGCCCACGGCCGACGCGTGGCAGTTGTCCAACCCTCCCATCTTGGCGTTGGCCCCACTGCGTTCGGCGCTGGCGTTGTTCGATGAGGTCGGCATGCCCAAACTTCGAGCCCGAAGCCAGCGGTTGACGGAATGGCTTCGCAAACAGCTTCCACCTTGGGTCAAGGTCATGACCCCAGAAGGAGCACAAGGCGCCCAACTCTCACTGCGGGTGGACCAAGCCGACGTGGTGCAACGGTCCTTGCAGCAGGAAGGTGTGGTGTGTGATGTTCGAAAGCCAAACATCATTCGCGCGGCTCCAACGCCTTTGTACAACTCTTACGAAGACGCCTTCCGACTGGTGCGGGCCCTGACGATGGCCCATGAACCTGGAAGCATCGCATGACGCACCCTCAAGTGATTGTGGTTGGGGCCGGGTTGGCGGGAAGTCTGCTGGCCACGCTTCTGGGCCAAAGGAACATCAGGACTTTGGTCTTGGAAGCACGGCGGGATCCGAGGCAGCACGGATCCCAAGGTGGTCGATCCATCAACCTGGCCCTCTCAACCCGAGGACGGACGGCACTGGCTCGCGCCGGTCTCGAAAACACAGTGGTCTCTGACGGCATGCCGATGGCAGCTCGACTCATGCACGACCGTCAAGGGAATTTGACCCGCCAGCCGTATGCCAAAGATGAACAGCAAGCCATTCTTTCGGTGGGCAGAGCACGGCTGAACGCCACGCTTCTGGACACCGCCGAACAAACTTCAAGTGTGGAGATTCGCTTCGAGCAAAAGGTGACCGGGCTACGCGACGACGGCAGAGCCGTGCACGTCGGCAACGAGTGCCTGGAAGCCGATCTGATCGTCGGTGCCGATGGTGCGGGAAGTGTGATTCGCCAATCTCTGGAAGCTCTGAAGTGTTGTCAGAGCGTGACGGAACCACTTGGTCACGCCTACAAAGAACTGGAACTTCCGCCCCAGCACGGGCAACATGCGCTTGATCCCACCGCGCTGCATATTTGGCCTCGCGGCGGTGAAATGGCAATTGCCTTGCCCAACCCTGACGGCACTTTTACGGGAACGCTGTTCTTTGCCAACGAGACTTTTGATCGTTTGCGAAACGAGGTTGAAGCCAGAGCCCATCTGGAATCGCATTACCGCTCCATGCTTCAACACGTGCCTGATTTTGAAAAGCAATGGTCCGACAACCCGGTTGGTTTCTTGGGCACCCTTCGGGTGGATCAATGGCACCACGGGAACACCGTGCTGATTGGAGATGCCGCGCACGCCATCGTCCCCTTCTATGGACAAGGCATGAACGCCGCGTTTGAAGATGTGCGGCGGCTGGACGAACTCCATGCCGCTGGAGTGAGCAATTTGCCCAAGGTCTTGTTTAAAGAGCGCAAGCCCAATGCCGACGCCATTGCAGAAATGGCCCTCATGAACTTTGTGGAGATGCGGGACCACGTCGGCGACCCCATGTTCCTGAATCGAAAAGCACTGGAGCGCAAGCTTGGTCGGTGGCTTCCCAAGATGTTCACGCCCCTGTATGACCGAGTGTCCTTTTCCAATCAGCCCTACGCCGACGCGCTGCGCCATGGCAAACGCCAAGACCAACTCTTGCGACGTCTCCAAAGTCTCGGCTTGGGCCGGTAGGATCCCTAAGCCATGTCGGATTTGACCTACCCGCGATACCTTGAACTGGACCAGTTGCTGGATCTGCAACACGTCCGCAGCGATCCCCCTGAGCACGATGAAATGCTTTTCATTGTCATCCATCAGGTTTACGAGCTGTGGTTCAAATTGCTCTTGCATGAATTGGAAAAGGTGGAATCAGACTTCCAAACTGGTTCGCAATGGGGCGCTCATGCCACCCTTGGCCGCTGCCGCACCATTCTGAAAACACTGGTTGGCCAACTCGACATCTTGGAAACGATGACCCCCCGGTCGTTCAACTCCTTTCGTGAACGACTGGAGACCAGCAGTGGCTTCCAGTCGGTTCAATTTCGAGAGATCGAAACCTTCTTGGGCTACAAGCGCCCCGGCATGTTGGAACATTGGCCCGAGCACCTTGAGGGCTTGGAGCAACTCAAAGCCCGACTTGCAGCCCCCACCCTCCGTGATGCATTTCATCAATTCTTGGTGGGCTGTGGCGCGGAGGTCCCGCAGGACATTCTCGAGCGCGACGTCACACAACCCTCCCAGCCCGATGATCGGGTTCAGGAAGCGCTCTTCCAGCTGTACACCGACCGACCGGACCTGATTGGCATGTTTGAGACCATGATTGACTTGGATGAAGGATTCATGGAGTGGCGTTACCGGCATGTGCAACTGGTGTCACGCACCATTGGCACCAAGGAAGGCACGGGCGGTTCGTTGGGCGTGGAGTTCCTCAAGAAGAGTCTCTTCCACCCCTTCTTCCCCGACCTCTGGGCGATCCGGCACCGCTTCTGATGAATGTCCAGATTCATGACATCTCCATGCCACTCACCCCCGACGTGGCGGTTTTTCCGGGCGACACTCCGCCAACACGGGAGATGCTTCTGGACATGCAGCAAGGCGATCACCTCACGCTTTCGACGCTGCACAGCACGGTGCATTTGGGGACCCATATTGATGGGCCATGCCATTACGTCAAAGATGGTGCTGGCGTGGAGTCCATGCCACTTTCATTGGGCTACGGCCCCGCTCTGGTCATTGATGCCCCCGGTGATGGTCCGGTGCCCGCTTCCGTCCTGCCCGAAGGCGATCTTCCCCCACGCTTGTTGGTGCGGACCCAGTCCCATCCTGACCCCAACACCTTCAACCCAAAGTATCGCCCGATGAGCCCCGCATTCATGGATGCGATCGCGGAGCGTGGCGTGCAACTGATTGGTGTCGACACCCCAAGTGTTGATGCCGCCGACGCCAAAGCCTTGGTCGCGCATCATCGCGCGGGCGTGCATGGCCTTTGGATCTTGGAACAGTTGAGGTTGGCGGAAGTCTCCGCCGGACTCTGGCATTTGATCGCACTCCCGCTCCCCTTAGCAGGCTACGACGCTTCACCCGTTCGTGCGGTTTTGATTGGCCCACCCGGCCGGTAACACACCACTTTGAGTTCAACCGCGATGGGCGTGGGCAATGCCCCAATTTCCACCGTGGTTCGCGTGGGGCGGGGACCATCCGGACCAGCAAACCATTTGGCGTACACCTCGTTGTAGCCGGAAAAATCTCGATCCATATGGGTCAAAAATGACAACACGTCGAAAACATCCGACCATTCGGCTCCGGCATCCTCGACCACCGCTTTGACGTTGGCGAAGCAAGATTCACACTGCGCCTTGATGTCGGCCGCAATAATGCGTCCGGCTTCGTCTAGCTCCACGCCTGGGATGACGCTGCTGCCGCGTTGACGGGGACCGACGCCCGACACGTACAAGAAATCACCAGCCCAGCGGGCATGGGGATAAGGTCCCACGGGTTCGGGAGCACGATCAGACTCAACACTCATGATGGATCTCCCAAACGCAACGTCACCCCGGCGGGTTCTTGGAAAAAATGCACCGACTCAATTCCGCCCTCTCGGCCCAGCCCCGACTGCTTCGCCCCACCAAATGGTGTACGAAGGTCACGAACCATCCAAGCGTTGATCCAGATCACGCCGGCTTCAACCCGCTGGGCCAAACGGTGGGCTCGGTCAAGGTCCTTGGTCCAGACGCTGGCGGCCAATCCGTATGGCGTGGCATTCGCCAAACGAAGCGCTTCAGATTCATCCGAGAAAGCACGAAGGCTGGCCACCGGTCCAAAGGTTTCTTCCTGCTCGAGTGCACAAGATTCTGGCAAGTCCGTCAAAATCGTCGGCTCGAGGAACCAGCCTTCACGGCACCGATCCGGAAGATCACTCGGCCGCCCTCCGCCGCAAAGCACCGTGCCTGGTGCCGACTCGATGGCGTGCTTGACCTTGAGGTAATGGGGCTCCGAGACCATCGAACCAATGTTGGTGGTCTTGTCAGCGGGGTCACCAACTCGCATGGCTGCCGTGGCCGCCAACAACTTCTCCTGGAATTGTGGCAAGACTGAGGATTCCACCAAGATCCTTGATCCACACAGACAAATCTGTCCGGTGTTGCTGAAGGCGGCTCGGGCCGCTTCGCTGGCCGCGCGATCAAGATCAGCATCGGCAAAGACCACAAATGGGTTCTTCCCTCCGAGTTCCAATGAAGTTCTTTTGAATTGCTTCGCACAGGACACCGCAATGTCACGTCCCGTGGCGGTCCCACCCGTAAAAGAAATTGTGGGGACATCAGGGTGCTGCACCAACGCAGAGCCCGCCTCGGAGCCCAGGCCGTGGACGATGTTCAAAACGCCTGAAGGAAATCCGGCTTCTCCGGACAACTCCGCAAACCGAGTGGCGGTGGCTGGCGTCACTTCACTTGGTTTGGCGACCACAGTGCATCCCGCCGCGAGGGCCGGCGCTACTTTCCACGAAAGCAAATACAACGGGAGGTTCCAAGGCGAAATGCATCCCGCCACACCCCGCGGACGACGATGGGTCCAATGCAAAACATCCGGTGCGCTCGTGAAGGCGTCATTGTGCTCGTGCCGCAAAGCCGAAGCAAAAAACCGCAAGTTCTCCGCCACACGTGGAATTTCAACCGATCGCGCTCGGGCGATCGGTTTGCCGCCATCTTGCGATTCCAGCATGGCCAACTCGTCACAGTGATCATCGATCACCGCTGCAAAGCGCTCCAGCAGTGCCACACGTTCGGCTGTCGTGGTTTGCGACCACGCGGGAAAGGCGGATCGGGCGGCCTGCACCGCGCATTCGATGTCTGAGGATGTTCCCGCCGCGCAGCGGGCAAAGGTCTTTCCAGTGGCTGGTTCGGTGACAGGAATCCACCCCCCTTTTGAGGCGGGGACAAATGCGCCATCAATCCAGTGATGCAGATCCATCATCCGGCCACCACCCGTCCCCCGTCGACAGGGATAGTTGTGCCATTAACGTAGCCCGCGGCTTCGGAACACAAGAACGCGGCCAATGCCGCCAATTCGCCCGGATGGCCAAGGCGCCCCGCAGGCACACTGGCGATCATCGCGTCTCGTACTTGTTCAGGGGTGCGATTTTGTCGATTTGCACGGCCTTCGATCAATGACGTCAAGCGGTCGGTATCGGTGAATCCGGGCAACAAGCAATTCACCGTGATGCCATCCCCAGCCAACTCGACCGCCAGGGTTCGAGCCCAGTTGGCAATAGCGTTTCGGATGGTGTTGGAGACCCCGAGGCCTTGAATTGGAGTAATCACACTGGTTGAAACCACCAACACAATGCGTCCAAAGCCCTGGGCCCGCATGCCAGGAAGCACTTGCTGCATCAGCACGTGGGCGGAACGAACATGACGGCGAAAGGCCGCATCCAGATCATCGGGATCCGCATCGGCCAGCGGTCCCGCTGCGGGGCCGCCCGTGTTGTGGATCAAGATGTCGTAACACTCATCACCCACCAAGTTCCCCAGCTCCGCACTCTGGTCAAAATCGACTGCAGTTGCTCGATGTCCCGATCCCGGCAGATTTTGCATGGCCGCAGACAAAGTCGTCTCGTCACGAGACAGGCCGTGTACCCCTGCACCGGCGGAGGCGAGCGCCTGGGCGATGGCCTGCCCCAAACCTTTGGACGCGCCACCCACCAGCGCTTTTCGTCCCGAAAGGGCATCAGAACAAATGACGTTTTTGACAAAATTTTGGGAACTTAACATCACAAAAATCCTACAAACAAAGACAATGCCCATGGATGCCGGCTTTGAACCAAATCTTCACCAAATCAACACTTTTTCGTCCTATTGTTTCGATCCAACCTCGTGAGGAATCGATTCCATGGACCTGAAGCAAAAGATTCTGATTGTGGAAGACGAACCTGAGATTGCCGAGCTGATTCGCATGCACATGGATCGCAACGGATTTCAGACTTCTATCGTGCACTCCGGGAAAGCCGGCATTGACGAAATTGCCCGAAGCATGCCTGACTGTGTGCTTCTTGATTTGATGCTCCCCGATCTCGACGGCCTAGAAGTCTGCCGAAGGTTACGCCGCAATGAGGAAACCGAAAAGCTTCCTGTCATCATGGTGACCGCCAAGGGTGAAGAATCTGATGTGGTCACTGGCATTGAACTTGGAGCCGATGATTACATCACGAAGCCCTTCAGCCCTCGGGTCTTGGTGGCCCGGGTCAAGAGTGTGCTTCGACGCGCCGCCGTGGGAGAACCAGAATTGAAGCCTGGAGGCTTGGTTACCTTGGCCGAAGAGTTGTCGATTGACACCGAACGCCACCGTGTCATGGTGCGAGGCGAAACACTCAACCTCACCGTCACTGAGTTTGGCATTTTGAAATACCTCGCTGGTCGACCAGGCTTCGTTCGAACCCGCGACCAAATCATTTCGGCCGTGCATGGAGGGAACACCATTCTTTCCAGCCGTACCGTTGATGTGCACGTGACCGCGCTTCGTCGCAAACTTGGAGAAGCTGGTCGAATGATCGAAACCGTACGTGGTGTGGGGTACCGCCTGTCTGAAAGTCCTGACGGCGCATGATCAACAATCGTTCTATCCACTGGTGGTCGAGCGCATTCATCGTCATTTTGCAAATTCTTGCCGGCAGCTTCTTGTTGTGGAAATCTTCACAACAGGAACTCACCACAACAGAAATCTTGGTGGTGATCTCTGCCTTACTGGCCTTGAGTGTGGCCATTGCGCTGTTCGCCAATCGCATGCAGTGGAACATGATGGTTCGAGCCGTTGATGCTGCCCGGCGCTTTGGACGTGGTGATCTTCGAGATCGAATCCAGCCCCCAGGCTTCGCGGATCACAACAAATTGGCCGACGCACTCAATCGCATGGCCGGTCGACTCGACGACCGAATGCACGACATGCGCACCCATCAGCTCGAACAACAAGCCATCATGGAATCGATTGCAGCCGCCATCATCGCGGTCGATCACGAGCAGCACATCCTCAACAGCAACGAAGCATCATCATCAATTCTTGGACTGCTCCCCGAAGACCGTGGGCGCAAACTCGGCGAAGTCCTTCGCGAACCGGAGCTCTTGGGCTTTGTGACCGACGGCCTTGCTCGCGAGGACGACCTCAACCGGGATATTCGGATTTACCGCCGTGGCGGACGTGAAATCAATGCCATCGGCCACCCCATCATCGATTCCGAATCTGGAGACCGCGTTGGCCTGGTCATTCTTCTGGATGATGTGACGCGAATACGAAAGTTGGAGTCGATGCGCACCGACTTTGCCTCGAACGTCTCCCACGAACTGAAGACCCCAATTACGTCGGTCCGGGGATATGCCGAGACCATGCTGGAAGAGGGTCTTGATGAGGACACCAAGCGAAATTGCATTCAAGTGATTTACCGCAACACTGAACGCATCAGCAACATCATCGCGGACCTCCTAGAACTTTCAAAGTTGGAGCACGCGGCCGAAGTTGATCCTGATCGTTTGGAGCACGTCGATGCCGAGGCGATGTTCACTCGAATGAAGTCACTGCACGAAGATTTGGCTTCGACTCGTAACATGAAGACCCGCATTGATGTCGATCAAGATCTGGTGATTCAAGTTGAAGTGCGTCTGATTGAGCAAGCCCTCAGCAATCTCTATCAAAACGCACTGCGGTACGCGTCTGAAGGCACGACCATCACCCTGGCCGCCCACCGCTTGCCCCATCGACAAATCGAACTGCAAGTCAAAGACGAAGGCCCAGGCATCTCTCCCGAGCACCAAAAGAGACTGTTCGAACGTTTCTATCGTGTCGACCGTGCCCGAAGTCGAGAGATAGGTGGAACAGGGCTGGGTTTGGCCATCGTGAAGCACATCGCGTTGCACCATGGGGGCGAAGCAAATGTGTCAAGTGATGTGGGGAACGGAAGTGTCTTTAGGATTTTGCTTCCGGAACGCTAAAACCAAGGCCCTTTGACCACCGTGCCAGCGATTCGAGATCACCCCCACAGATTGCGTAAATTTTTTCCGCCTCTTCAGGTAGCACAAATTCATCCCA
>Ga0115012_10001782_pt1 | contig 12474 bp, 11 predicted proteins | sample TroAtlMetagenome_FD_88706 | JGI IMG/M metagenome (GOLD analysis project Ga0115012, IMG submission 88706) | Marine eukaryotic phytoplankton communities from Atlantic Ocean - Tropical Atlantic ANT10 Metagenome | ecosystem: Environmental > Aquatic > Marine > Oceanic | place: Tropical Atlantic...
CACTTAATCCAACACTAATTGTGTCTACTTCCGATAATCTAGAAAAAATTATAGGGGTAAAAGGAGCTAAAACACTATATTCTCCGTCTTCAAATTTCCAACGGTATGAAAATCTAATAAGTTTATTTTGTAAAAAATTAGAAGTAATGGTATTTCCTGCTTGATCTGTAGTTCCTATATTAACTACTGTCGGAGCTTCATAGGGTGTAAATTTACAAACAGAGAGCAAGTTATCTATATCTGCCGAACTTGTATAATAAGTATTATCACTTCTTGCTTTTTCAACATTAATTTTTCGCGGAGCATTTCTATTATCTGTCCAAAATAATAAATCATCAACAAAATTTATTCCCGAAATAGGGTAATTTTGATGAAAATTTAATTGATTAGTATAAACTAAAGTGGTTAATTGCTTAGATTTTTGATCATATTCATATATTCCATGTCTCCTATTTGTAGGGTTAGTTTCATCATAAATTTTATTATCTGTTACAAAAAAATAAATACATTCTGTACCATTATCTTTATGAGCGCCTATACATTTTGCATCTGCTAACCCAGCAAATTGTGAAGGAGAAGCTACAGACTCATTACCTAATAGATTTTCAATAGCCCCAACATCCGATCCTTCTGACTGACCGATATTAATATTTAAAGCCTCTCTATATTGTCCAGGAGGTACTAATCTATCATCTAAATCTCGGTTCATTTTACCGACATTAAATGCTCTTTTTATTTCTGGCATAAAATCTTATTAATGTTTAATCCACTTAGCTTTATTACGGAATATCTGAGCCATTTCTTCAACTTTCATATTAGAAATTCTAATTTTAGCATTACGCATTTTAGCAAAAGCTTCTTTTTTATACAAAGCAGATGCCCCAGCGGCAGAGGGTCTAATTTTAGATAAATTATAAAGTATGGTAGCCATTACAGCTTCTTCTGCCATTTTAGGAACATATACATTATCAAAATTTCCATTATCTCCTAATCCATCAGATATATAATTTAATGTAATATAGGTATCTTTTTTAATAGTTGCATCAAAATATATTTGGCCAGCATTTAAATCTATTAAGCATGTACCATTAACATTTTGAAATTGTGGCGTTAGCCCATATCGTCTTCCATAATATCCAAAATCATCTTCATAAAAATAGCCATAATAATAACTATTAGCCCTTTCTGTTTCTGCTTTACTTCCTTGTTTTTGAAATTTATCTATAGTATCAGATGTTTCTGCATAAATCAAATTACCTTCCTGATCGTAAAGATATTTATAATTATCATCTTGAGCAATGCCTTTATTAGCGTGAGATACTGTACTAGGTAAAATTGTACGCTGAACACCTCCACTATCAGTATATTGCACACTAATATAATTTACATAATCAGAAGGTAAAGACATTTGCCTTAATGAGCTAAGTTGAATTTCTATTGAATTTTCAGAGTGAAATATATCATAACTAAATTCTTGTACCGCACGTTGAGCCCAAAATGCTACTTCATAACGAGGAACTTTAGTTAAAACCTTACCATCTCCAATATAAGCAACAATAAAATTATTTATTACATCGTTAAGATTTGTTCTTCTATAATATCCTGGTACAGCTAATCCTGTGCCTCCATCTAATGCGGAGTAATTATCTACGTCTAAAGGTTTTCTTGATATTGCCATTATTGTTCAGTTGCTGCGTTTTGTTGTTCTTTAGTTTGTGAGAATCCTGTTACGTCTCCTTGTTTTATTACAACACCTGCATATGTTAATATTCTTATAACTAAATTATTTTCTTCTGAAGGGTGTAATTCAAAATTATAAGATTTTGCAGGGGTATCATAACTATCAGTTGCAGGATCAAATACAGTAGGATCATAATAAGGTACAGTACCTTGTAATACATAACCCCATTTTGGCCTAATAGGCTTTTTTAAATAATCAGCTTTAACATCTGTAGTTATTGTATCAGGATATACTTTTATACCTAAATCTCCTAATGTATATACAGGTTGTGTTTTAACTGGGTAAGTTAAAGGTGATAGATTTATATATTTAATTTCTTCATGAGAAGCTCTATCAGCTACTTTACCATCTACAGAAATAACCCCTACTCTATATAAATCATCAGGATAAGTAAATATCCCATTAGCTAATGTTAAATCACTGGATTTATAAAATACATTTATTTTTTCAGCTAAATATGTAGTAGGATCTGAAAAATCACTTGAAACAAAAGCATTTAATTCGTAGTTAACATCTTTTGCAAAATAACTAGCAAAAATTTCATTTTGAGCTTGCTCTGCTAGTCTATTAAATTCATCAGGCGTTATATATCCCCTGTTATCTTTATTGGTTATAACGAGTACTGTTTGATATACATTATTTATATTAACCATTTATTTATTTTTACGTTTATTTTGATGGTATAAGGTTAATTTCTCACCTTATACCCAGTAGTTAAGCAAGCTTTTTTGATAAAGATTTCATTAAATCAACGCCATCATCTGTTTTAAAATATTGGGCTAAAGCCCCATATGGGTGTTGATCAAAAGGAACAGTTAATAATTTTTTACCGTTTGCAAATTTAAATACAGTATTATCATCAGTCAGCATTAATATACCTTGTTCTACTGCTCTATTTGCCAAATTCCTTAATCTAATATCCTCGTCTTTAGTAAGTTCTATAAACAATCTTGGATCTTTTTTAGCGAATCTATAAGCATCTCTTTTTAATTCCTTAGAACTTAAAGTGCTTACACTAGAGCCTAATTCTGTTCTCATAATAGCTTCTAAATGTTCAATTTCAAGCTCTTGAACTAATACTAATGCATCTAATTCAAATTCTAATTTATCTACTTCATCCTCAGCTCTTTTTTCCATATCTATTTCTTCCCAAAGATTATCTTTCATAGGGTGATAAATAGATAATAATTTTTGAGTTAATACATTAGTTCTAGGCACATTTAAAATACCATCTTGGAACATTACATGAGTTAAAGAAGTATACCCTTTTTGTTCATCTACAAATAAAGATTTTTGATTAATGGATAATCTAATTTCTCTATTTAATTTTAAATTCTCATCAAACCATAATAATGGTTTTCTGTCAGTATGTTTAGTCTGAATACTATATGAAACTGGAGCATAATTATTTTTAAGAACATAGGTCCTGTCTTTATAAACCCAATCTTTTTCTATCGCAATAGTACTACTTTTTCTTTCTTTTGTTTGTGTTGTCATAATAAAATAATATAAAATAAGAACACGAGGCCCCGAAGGGCCCGTATCCTATAGTTAAAAATTAAGCTTTAAATAATACAAAGTTATTAGCAGCTTGTGTGATAAGACATCTTTCACTTAAATAGTTAATTTTCATCTCATCAATATCAGAAGTTGGAGAACCAGTTCCAACAGATCCTGTAACCCAAGATTTGTTTTTTCTATTCTCAGTTTCTGATGATCTGTATCTAACATGTAAGAATGGTCTCTTAATGTTTTGACCAAGTTGTTGATCATAAACAGTTGAAGTACCTGCAGGAATTAATGCTCCTTCGATATCTCCGAAACCACCTCTTGTTGACCAGTCGTTTAGATATTTCCAGTCAGTTTTGTAGAAGTCATAAGAACCTCTTCTATAACCAGTAAATCCTAAAGTAAGAGCCATATCCTCGCTATTATTAAATACTCCATAAGAAGTACCTTTAGTAACACCACCACCAGCACCAGGATAGGTACCGTTTTGCATTGCAAGAATATCATCAATTTCTAAAGAAAGTTCTCTATTAAGGAAAAGCATGTTTTCTTCAATAGCACCTTGTTTATCTAATTGTTTAAGTACAGCATCAAAGTCAGTAAGAGCGCCATTACCAGCTCCAGCAGCAGCTTGGCCACCGAATCCAGTATAAACGTTTCCTCTTGCTTCAAGAGCCGCAAAGAACCCTTCAGTACCCCTAGCATTTTGTGCTGCTAAGCTACCTCCAAATGTTCCTAGTGCGATTGGAACAGGAACACCACTAGTTCCCATTTTCACACCTTCTACCATAGACATTTCAAGATAATCTTCCCAACGAAGTCTTGTTTCATGTTCAGATTTTACATACCACAAATACCCATTTGCTCCATTCTCAGAAGTTACTTCAATCCAACCAATCTGAGCTGTGTCAGATCCGCTGATTTGATAATTTTCTTTAAGAATGATAGGCGCATTAGTAAATGTAGCATACCCTGGATCTAATTTCTCAGTAAAGTTTCCTGTACCTTTAGCGAATTCAGAGCCATAAGCAATAGCTGTAACCTCTTGTGCAGCAGTAACGCCACCATGAGATTTGTAAGATTTAATTTGGAATTGTTGTCCTGATACGTTAGTACAAACTCCTTTAATTACTTCTCCAGTTCCACCTACAGCTGTATTAACTGCAGTTTGAACTTGTACCATGATAGTCTGACCTACTCTAAAGTCACATGCTGTGGTAGCTTGAGAACTAACCCCTAAACTAGAAGGTTGATTAGCTGCAGGTACATTAAAGTTAAGTACCCCGCCTGGGTTTGCATTTGCTACAATTGCAGCAGCAGCACCAGCTCCTGGCATAACACCAGCACTTCCTTGTGGAAGACAGTTAGCATATCGTGTGTGTAATCTTCCTTGCTCAGTCCAGATTATTTGATCTGAAGTGGAAGGTAACTCAGCAGATACCATACGAAGGAAAGAACCGATAGATCTGTTTCCATATCTTTCAACTTCTTTTTCGTATACATCTGGTAAGAATTGTTGCGTCCATTGACTAAAGCCTGCGGCTGTAAAGTCAATATAATTTCCGGCGTATAATGCCTTAGTCTGCGATGGTTGTAAAGCAGCTGGCACGCCCGATGTAAAAGCCATATTGTTTTGATTTTAAGTATTAATAATTTATTTCCATTTAATTCGCAACTTGTCTGAAGACGTTCCAGATACAACTCTAATTTTCTCTCCACCTGATGTTACAATAGATGAAGCATCTTGTCGTGGATCCATATTAATATTTTTAGACTTTTTAGCAGCATCACGGATAGCATCGGCACGGCCTTGCTCGTAAAAGTGATTAGCAATTTTATCTGCATTTTGTGCAGTATAGATAGCCTTATGATACCCTCTAGCATCATTAACAGCACCTCCTTTGTCTAAAAATTGGTTTACAAAATTTGAGAGATCTGATTGGAATTCTTTTATTTTTTTTGAATCGTCTACTTTAACTCTATATTTATTTTCTCCGACCTTAAAATCAAAACCTTTGAAATCATCATTGAAAACTTGATTAGTTTTTTCTTTAAACGTTTTTTTTAAATTTTCAGTTTCTCCTTGTTGCTCTTGAAAAACTTTATAATATTCCATTGCTTTAATATACTCTGGATCAATATCTTGGCTTTTTCTTAACTTAAGATCAGCATAATATTGTTCTTTTGCTTTATTAAAATAGTTTTGGGCATTAAAAAGTTCTTCTTTAAAAGCTAATTGTTTAGCTTTTATCTCTGACGGATCATCCGCCTCCTCATCGTAGGCAAAGTTTTTAGTAAATAAAAAATCTACATCATCTGTATCTAGATGAGGTTTTGTTGTTCTGTAGTATTCTCTAAGTAAAGTAGTATTATCCATTTTAGATAGATCTTTATTAAGATTAACATAATCTTCAACAGATCCACCTGTGTCTTCCATAAACTTTACTAGTTTATCTACATTTTCAGGAAGTACTTGTTTGGGTTCTTCCTGTATATTTTCTTGTATTTCTGCTGCAGGAGTTTCTGCAACTTTTTCTACTTTTTTAGTAGATTCTTCATCATCAGTAATTAATTCTAATGGTGAATCCGAAGTGCTATCTTTAGTTTTTTCTAATATTTCTTCCTTGTTTTCAGGGGTTTTTTCTTCCTTATTGGATTCGTCCCGCAATGCCACTTCGGTTTTCTCCCTGCTTTCAGATCCTTTTTCTCCTGTATCTTGCACGCTATCAGTTGTTTCCCCTTGTATGGCATCTTTATTAGACTTAGATTCTTCTTTAGATTTAACTTCTTTTTCTTTAGCTTGAGATGGAGGTTTATCAAGATTAACCTTGTACACCCCATCTTCTTCTTTTATTTTAAACTCCTCAGCTACTTCGCCTTTATCAACTGCATCATTAATTACTGCAGCTTCTTTTTCTTGGGGAGTGTCAATATCAGGATTTATTTCTCCGATATCCTTTACTTCTATTTTTTCTTCTTCCATAATTGTATATAATAAAATAGTTTAAATAATAATTATTTAGGTTCAAATCTTGAAAGATCAAAACCACCTAATACATCATTTCCTTTTGATTCAAATGATTTCATAGGCTTTCCGCTAGTGGGAGGACCCGCTAAGCTTTTAGTAGCCCCTTTAACTTCAGCTGCTTCAATATCTGCTTCATTTTGTTGAGATGCTAATTCTTTTTGGGCTTGTAATTCCATCTCTTTCAATTGTTTATTTAATTCAAATTCAAATTGCATAAGCTCTTTTTTTGTTAAAGCTTCAACTTCTAATTTTTTAATTTCAAACTCGATATCTGCTTGTCTATATTGAATTTTAGATTCTGTTTTAACTTGTTCCGCTTGTGCTTTAGCCTCTTCTATTTGTATTTGAGCTTGCCCTTGAGCCTCAGCTTGAGCAACACTTGCTGCCTCTGCTTGAGCTTGATCAGCTTTTTGTTTAGCCCCTCTTCTGTATTTTAATACTTGATTAGCTAATTTAATATTATTTATTTCTCTAACATCAATAGCATCTTCTAAATTTATACTTCCTTGACTTAAAGCAGTTTGGATATTATTTTCCAGCATTGTTTTTTCCTCTTCATCAGGTTCTAATTCAAGAAATATTCCAAAATCATGTAAATTAAGATTTTTAACCTCTTCTAACGACCCTACTGAAAAAGGGCCTAGAGCACCTATAAAAGCTTCTTTAGAAGGATGAAAATTTAATGCATCTTTAAATCTTAAAGCAATACACTCAGCTAATGTAGCAGTAATAAACATACTTGATTGTAATATATGCCTAGTTGCTACATTACTATTTGCTGCTGCTAATTTTTGAACTCCGACTAAAGAGTTTGGATCTGGATCACTGCCATCACGCGCTTCGTTTAACCCAGTAACATCCCGCATCATCTGAATATACTGATTATATGCTCCAATTAATACTTGTATTTGGCCACCACCACCACCGGGTAATTCTTGAATTGGTACTTTTCCAGGATTAGGATCACCCTCTACTGTCATAGATCTTCCTATAATAGATCCTGTTTGGAAATACATGTTAAGTGCTTCTTGGGGATTATAGCTAGTCCCATTGCCTAAATCAATTTCTGCTAAGCCATCAGCATCTAAATAAACACCTGAGGGTGTCATTCTTTGAATAGCTTGCTGAAGTTTTAAATGAGTTAATTGAATTAAATCTGCATATGGAGTTATTTTAGAAACTAAAGAAGTAATATTCCCTTTATATAATCTTGGGGCACTTACTACATAATTCATTAAAACTTTATTAGTATTAGATTGAGGCCGAACCATATTTTGTGCCTTTTCCCACTTTAATAAAGTATTAGTACCTAACACAAACGCACCTTCATATAACACCTCCCGAGATTGGGCTACTCTTTCAAAACGTGTTCTTTTATCTTTAGGAGGATCAAAAGAATCATCTTTTTCAATAGCTTTTGCAGCGCCAGAGGAGGTTTCTTTTATTTTATATACGTTATGCTCCCATGTTTTCCAATTAAAGTATAAAATAGTAATAGTATTATTATTATCCAGCTCACTCCTATTATTACCCCATCCTACTGTGTTATAATCAGTCCAATTAGATCCTTTTTTAGTTAATTCTTTAATTTCTTTATCATCAAGATTTGGGAATTGTTTTTTTAATTCATTTAATTGGAGTCTTTTTATTTCTCCAAAATAATAACAATCTTGAAAATTAGGGTCTTCAGTGTAAGACCAAATTAGATTAGCAGGATCTACATAATCTAATTTTATACCATCTGTATTGTTAAAAGTATGCTTAACAGCTCCTATACCTAATATTGCAATATCTCTATCTACTCTAGGTTTTAATTCTAAATATCTATTAGTATCTAAAACATTATTAATAGCTTGCTCCTCTGCTATTTCAATACCTTGTTTATAATTTAATTGCATAAACAGTTCTAATTCTTCTGTATTTGCTGGTAACTCTTCTTTAGGTACATTACGAGGGCTTACGCCTAATTCTGTTTCAATATCAGCTAAAATTTTTTGGGCATTAAGATCACGTTTTACATTTTCTACAAATTTTGTTCTTTTGCCAGAAGCAATAGGGTCTTGTGCAAAAGCCTTAATAGTAAATAATCTATCTTGCATACCATTGACTATAATATCCACAAATTTAGGGATTATAGGAACAGGTTTCCAATCTAAATTTAAATAAGATAAATCTCCATTTATTGCAAATTCATCTTTATATTTTCTTATTGATTGTTCCCCTCTTGCATATAGTCGTAATCTATGGTAACTTTCTCTAGTCTGCCAAAATCTACCTACACTATTATCCCTATTAAACCATTCTTGCTCAATAGCTCGCGCAACGGATAAACCGTACTTTTCAGATCTTTTAGTAGCATCTGAAACTGCTTGACTTGGAAATTCCGTTGGAATTTGCCCTAATTTTTCTGCCATATTTATTTTATTATCTGACTTCTTGATCCTTTATTAGTGTATTTAGAAAACATAAAATCAAGTTTTTTAACTGTTCTTTTATTATAAGGTTGATACATATGTTTGCGACACGCCATTATAGCTAATCCGCTACTTATAGATGCATCATGTGCCGTTCTACGGGAGATATCAAATCTAGCCCAATCTTCTAAAGTTCTTTGAAAATACATATTTCCATGATTATCCCCAATTCTTCCTACATATTCCTCAATATAAGATTCAATTGCAGATGCATGCGCTTGTTTAATATCTTCTGAGCTATTAGGGATTCCCCCTAATTCTAATTCTGTTTTAGATAAATTTGCTCTAGCGCGGTCAGGTCTATTCATTGAATAACCTCTATAACCCCTACGTTTTAAATGATATAATAACCTAGGTTTATTATTTTCTGCAAGTATAGGCATTCCATAAAATATTAATGCCATTAACACATCTTCAAAAAATACTTCAGCAGTTTGAGGGCGTGCTATGTATTCTAAAAAGAATTTAGTATTAGGTACATCTGGAACCATAGAAAATGTTGTTAGCCCATGCAAAGAGCCATTTGACCCCCCTCCTCCAACAGTACCAGAAATATCATAAGGATCACATCCAAAAGCGCCCAGCGCTTCATTAGCAGGATATTTTATCCCATTTTTTTCTATTATATGATTTTGTAATTCTTTTGGAGGCAACCAAGATACTCTAAATCTTCCATTTTGTGAAGGAGACCAGATAACCTCTGAATCTTTTAAACCTTTTCTCCAAGAAAAATTACCTTTACTTACATGCCCAGCCATAGCCATTTCTTCATTAAAATCTATCTGTTCATATATTTTTGTTAAATTAAATAAAGAATTTAAAGTTTCGTCTCTAAATGCATGTTTTTCAGACCTTGGAAATTGTCTATAATATTCATTTAAAGCATCACTATCTTTTTTTAATCCATCAACCTCATTTTCCCAGTGCGTAATAACCCCGGTGTAAATGGTGCTGCCGTCAATTCCTTCAACCGGTTCTGATGGTGTATCGAATACAGGATACCCATACTTATTGATAAATCCTTCGAACCCCCATTCCATAGGTATGAACAAAGCATATAATCCACTTGTAGTCTGGCCATTGCGATTTCTATTTGTGACATCTGAATTATAATATAGTTTTTTAAAATGATCTCCCCCTTTATCTAAAGCATTAGAAGTAGATCCCATCATACATTTACCTACTATTTTCGAACCGAGACGGAGACACGTTTTGGTGACCCTCCAGTTGTTGAGGATGTTGTCGGGCCTCTCCCATTTACCCGATTCATCGTGGACAAGGAGTTGTAATTTCTCCCCATCATAGGAGTTATCCCCGGTGTTCTTCCAGTCGATGGTTGTATCCAACCCATCCTGGATTTCCTCTTCGGAGGCTCCGGCGGATCGTAGCGTATTTCGCGTAAGTCGCCTTGAGGGTACCTTATAGGATAATTCCGTTTTGGGGCGTTCCATACCGTCCTGGATTGGTTTGAAGAAGAAAGGATAATTGGTGGATATGGGTACCACTTTGTCTGTAAACATCTTTTTAGCATCAGCTCCAGTTTTAGATAATATCCCAAACCTAGAGTCTTTTGAAGTTGTAGCCTGGTTGACGCACTCAGATGAGGCCATAAAGCTAAATCCAGATCTCCTATTCTTAAGGTAGCACATTCCATAGGATCGGGAATCCGCCTTGCAAGCTTCCCAAAAGTAGAAAAATATCCTATTTGCCTGTCTAAAATCTGGTGATCCCACATCAATTTTTGTCCAGTTGAGGTAGATATAGTGTGACCCTGTAATGTAACACGGTTCACCGTTGCACATGAACCAGTAACCATCAGTACGATAATTAAATTCATCATCAATATATTTATAATATTGATCTTTAATATTTTCTGGATAACTTTTAAAATCATATATTGTTTTTATCCGTTTTAGTGATTGAGGTTGATCTTTTTTTCTAAAATATTGATCTATTTTTTTAAGATTATCTCCATCTATTTTTTTAGGGCTCAAAGGAATACCTACACGTAAACCTTGAATTTCATAAATTTCCCCTAAAGTACCATCTTTACTTATAATTACGCAATCTAATTCTTCATTAAATCCGTATTTAAATTTTTTATGTTTATTATACTTTCTTACACTTTTTTTAGATAAATGATCCTCGTATATTTTATATAGTGTTTGCTTATACATTATTTAATCCGATTTTCAACCCCTAAAAAAGTTTTATTTTTATTATCTTTTTTATCTTGAGATAATTCTTCAATTTTTTCTATTATTTTTAAAGAATCATCTATTGCCACCCATTTAGCTTGAGCAGCTGTTTTTGCTTTTTCAGGATCTAATTCTTGTAAATCTATATGTTGTCTAATTACTTTTTCAAGTTCTATTAATGCTTTTTCAGCAGCTAATATTATTTTTTGCCTGCGATTTTCCATAATTAATTGTTATATGATTAGATAAAATTCTATATAGTTTTTCCCCCTCTATTTCAAATTCATATTCAGAGTTAGGTGTAAACCCTACCACATCTCCAATAGCCACACCTAATGAGTTTAAACCATCATTACTATAAGTAAGTACTCCAGATAAATTTTCGTCTGTTTTAAGGCCCCATTTATCATTTTTATAGACAGGTTTTACAAAACAATAATTAGGTAAACTTATCCATTTATTATCTCTTTTATATGCAAAAATTTGGTCTAATTCAACAAAATATTCCATTTCTTTAAAATATCCACTAGAATTTTTTTCATTCCCATGCATATCTAACCACCTCCTAAATACATTATGATGTACAATAATTTCATCACCTTTTTTAAGAATAGAATTATTATAAACAGGTATTTGAATAATACGGGCAACTCTATTAACAAATACGTGGTCTCGCTCAGAAATTTCTGTATTTACTATTAATTCTTTATTTTCTATTTTAATAGTATTATTATAACGGGTATTAGTAGATATAATATAATTAAATAAGGATTGCATTAATAATCTAAATTGTATTCAACAGATACAGCCATATTAGCATTAAAATGCTTCCATGGTAATACCTCTTTATCTTTTGTTATAAAAATTTTGTAAGCACCACTTTCTTCTAAGATATCAGAAATTTTATGGCCACCATACACCTCTTGACCTACAGAATAATGCATAGCCTCATTCTTATAGTCAGTACCTATACTAATTTTTCTAATCAATTTCATTTAATTTGTTTTAGGGTCCGTATATGCTCTAGGGTCTTTTACTAAATAAGAATACTCTCTAGGAACATCAAATCCTGGACATTTTTTAGTAGAATACTGATTGTGGCCTGATATTTTAAGTATTCCATACTTTTCAATTAATTCTCTTAATAATAAATCAATTGATTCTTTTTGCTCTTCTGTTCTAGTATCTTTCCCATCTTTAAGACCACCTCCTATATAACATATACCAACTGTTCCTCTATTATGCCCTTTGCAATGTGCTCCTGTTTTAGTAATAGGGCGACCTTCTTGTATTGTACCATCAAGTTTTATGACATAATGATAACCAACATCACTCCACCCATTTCCATTAACATGCCAATCTCTAATGTCCTTAACATCAAATGGTTTACCTTCAGGTGTAGCGCTGTAATGTATAATAGCTTCATTTATTGCTCTCATTATTTATGCATTTTGTTTCCAAATACCTTCTCCACACCACGTGATCCGAAATAACCTCCAATCACAATAGTAAGAAGTCCAGTTA
>Ga0115012_10001783_pt1 | contig 12466 bp, 3 predicted proteins | sample TroAtlMetagenome_FD_88706 | JGI IMG/M metagenome (GOLD analysis project Ga0115012, IMG submission 88706) | Marine eukaryotic phytoplankton communities from Atlantic Ocean - Tropical Atlantic ANT10 Metagenome | ecosystem: Environmental > Aquatic > Marine > Oceanic | place: Tropical Atlantic Ocean...
ACTTAAATCTCTAACTGAAAGAGAAGAGTTCTTATCACAGTCACAAGAAACATCTTGTGGTACTGTTGTTTACACAGGTATGAATGATAAGGGTGATTTCTACATTGGAAACACTAAGATTTCATCTGACTCTGGTGAGCAGATAACATTTGATATTCCAGTTCCAACTGTAACTGGTGAAGATCCAAGTACACTTAGTGTTGTATTTGATGAAGTCATTATCAAAGAAAGGTTACTTGTTGAAGGTGGAAGTTCCAATACAATCCTATCTCAGTTTGATGGTCCTGTTACATTCAATGGACCTGTTAGATTTAATAAGAAACTAACAATAACTGAAGACTTTGATGTCTTTGGTAAGGTTAAGTTTACTGCTCAAGATGATGTAGCTAACTTTACTGCTTGTCAGGGACCTCTAAATGCTGCATTCTCTGTAGTTGGTGGTGTTGCGATTGGTAAGAAATTACAAGTTCGTGACCAAGTTAAGATCTGTTCAACTGATACTGAGGCATTATCAGTTAATGGTGGTGTTGGTATTGGTGGAGTACTTGCTGTAACTGGTGATTCAGTATTTACTGGTATTATTGGTGCTGATGGTGGTTTACATGTACCAGATGGTAAGAGTATCACATTAGGTGATTTTGATACTACTGTTAATGGTGTTTATTATAAGGGTGATATGCAACTCATCCATGATGGATCCAATTCTGTCATAAGAGAGGTGGGTGCTGGTGATCTTTACCTACAGAGTGGAGGTAGAGTTATTATAGGTAACTGGACAAATCTTCAACAAGGTCTTGTTTATAATGAAGGAGATAAGATTACATTATACCATAATGGGGAGCAAAGACTAGAGACTACTTCCGATGGTGTTAAGATTGGTTATCTTGGTGAAACTGATGGTAATTTGGTATGTATGGGTGATATTACTGCCTTTGCATCTTCTGATGAAAGGTTGAAGGATGACATAGTTCCTATTCCTAATGCTCTTGATAAGGTTCTTTCAATTAGTGGTAATACATTTAATTGGAACGCAGCATCAAGTAAAGAAGGACAAGAAGATACTGGTGTAATCGCTCAAGAAATTGAGAAACTTGGACTTCCTGGTGTAACTACAATTAGAGAGACTGGAACTCACGCTGTAAATTATGAAAAACTTGTTCCTCTTCTAATAGAAGCGATCAAGGAACTTTCAACTAAGGTTGATGCTTTATCTAATAAATAACTAAAAAATTACTATATAAATGGCTAATATTACAAAGGCATTCAATTTCCGTAATGGTGTCCAGGTTGATGATGACAACCTGATTGTAAATCAAACTGGTCTGGTTGGTATAGGAACTACTATTCCCACTGAGGCTTTGGATGTCCGAGGTAAAGTTAGCGTACTTCAAGATCCAAGTGTTGCAGGATCTGGATTGATTAATGCAACAAGTGGTATAATTACATCTCTTACTGTAACTGACACATTAATTGTTAATGACAGTAATGTAAGTACTGGACAAGTTGGACAAGGTGTTATTGTAGGTTCTCCTACTGGAGTTGTAACTGCTACTTCTACTGGTATTGTTACTTATTATGGAGATGGGCAATATTTGGCAAATGTTCCTACATCACAGTGGGATAATATTAATGTTGGATTAGGATATACAAGCATATATGCGAAGGGGAATGTAGGTGTTAATACTGTAGATCCTAGATTTTCTCTTCAAATTGGTGGTAATAATACAGATAATTTAGGTAGTTTTGCAGATGGTGTAGGTATTAACTCTACTGGTGGCATTGTAGCAACTGGAGTTATAACTGCATCTAGTTTGAAGGGTGATGTTCTTGGTAATATTCATAGTGGAATATCAACCATTGGTCAAATAGAATCTGATAATACTAATGTTACTGGTATTGTAACTGCTGGTATAGGATTTACTGGAGATATAAGGGGTAATGTAGTAAGTGGTATATCAACCATTACAAACATAATTGGAACTGATATTAATGTAGCTGGTATTGTAACTGCTGGTATAGGATTTACTGGTGCTTTAACAGGTAATGTAGTTGGTAATGTGCAAGGAGATGTAATAGGTAATATTAATTCTGGAATATCTACTGCTACTAAATTAGATGTAACTTATATAAATTCATCACCTTCTATTGGTGTTGTTACTACTGGAAGTATTAATTCTGCTAGTGCTAATATTGGTATTTCGACAGCATCTCATTTTAATATTTCAGATAAACTTGGAATTGGTATAAACAATCCAGCTCATGATCTACAAATATTGAAAGTTGGAATATCTACAGTATCTGTTATTGGAACCGATGTTGCTAGAATAAATGTTGGACAGAAATTGGTATCTAATACAGGTATTGGTGAGAGTATAGGTGGTATTAGATACGGTGCTACTTCAAAATCACTTGATATTTTTAATGGTGATACTGGAGATATTAATAACTATATTCATCTTGGTAGTTTTGTTGGTCTTAATACAGGATCATTTAGGTGGTTCCATAAATCAAATAATAATGTGATGACTCTTACCTATGATGGTAAGTTGGGTATTAATAAGGAAAATCCAGAAACAGCACTTGATGTTGTTGGTGTATCGACATTTACTGGTAATGTAAAAGTTGATGGTAATTTTGAAGTTACTGGTGGATTTTCAGGAAGTGCTGCAATTCCAGACATTATTAATGGATCAAATCTCAATACAACTGCTGGTGTTTCAACCTTCAGTCATATTAGTGTGGGACATGTTGTAGGAGTATCTACTATTGCTATTGGAACTGCTTTTGCAAATGTAGTTGCTGATATTGATGCTCAAGGAAGCACAGCGTTACTTAATAAAGTTGGTATTGGAACAACCGTAGTTAGCGGAATACTTCAAGTACAAGGTAATGCTTCTATTACAAATCTAGGTATTGGAACTATATCTCCAAGATGTGCTGTTGATTTCCAAGATGCTGGTAATGGAGGAGCGACAAGTTATATGCGACCACCAAAAGTCACAACTACAATAAGAGATACTTTACCTACTGTTGCAGGAGCATTTATCTATAATGAAACAACTAATAAATTCCAAGGATATAATGGTAGTTCTTGGGTTGACCTGCACTAGGGAGTAATTATAAATGACACGTAATCTTTCTAATTCTGACTTACCACTACTTAATACAGAATCTGATAATGATGTAGAACTTCATTATAAAAAAGCACATAATCTTCTTCCTACACCAGAACCTTCTATAGAGGTTAAGAACTATCAGATTAAGACAAAAGATGCTTCTTCTTGGACTGATATTCATAGTAAATTAATTACTTTTGGTACTACTGATTCTTCTATACCACAGCGTACTTGTTCGTGTAGTAATTATAGAGGACATAGTGCAACTACAGGAACTTATCAAATATCTGAAGTAGAAGCAATAGAATTAAGGAAAAATCCTAATATTGAATATATTTCGTTAGATCCTGAATTTCATGAAGAGGCTAGAATAGAAATTCAACCACTTGATACAATTAATAGGTTTGGTAAGAATGTAAAAAATTATAGAAACCTTGCTTCTTCATCTGCTGGTGCAACTGCTGGTGCAACAGAAGTTGTAAATTCTTTGGTTGCTACTGGTGCTGGTAGTGCTACTGGTACTAGTAATTGGGTTAAGGTATCTGATAGTCATACAAATAGTAATGGAATAACATATTGGAGTCAAATATCATCTTTATTGATGGATTATGCTGTATATCCATCTGTTCCTGCAAATGTATCTACACCAGATCCATTAAGAAATACATTACAAGAAGGTACTAATACTTTTACTTTATCTGGTGCTGGTTGGTATAAGATAGAAATTGTAGCTGATGGTTCAGAAGCATATGTTGAAGTCCTTGACAATACTAATAATTGGTACGATCATAAACCTGGAGTATTACTTCCTAAAGATCCAAGAAATCGTGGGCATTTCTTTGAAATTATACAACTTGGGTATAAAGCAGCAGGTACATCAATTACTGTAAATTATAAGGTAAAAAACGGTAATTGGAGTACACCAGCAGATGAAAGTTGGAATAAAAATCCAGGTGGTATTGGATGGAGAATAATGAAGCAATCTCTTAGTGCTCCTAATACTTCTCAATCTATGAGGTATGCTTTTCCAAACACTCCAACTAATGCAGAGGATAATCGTACTGGATGGCAATCTTTAAGAACTGGACCATCTGGAACTAATCCTTTTGGAAGTGATCCTCATACTGTAGTTAATAGTGATGTTACTTATCAAGATGATGGTACTGATGTTGATCTGATTGTTGTAGATAGTGGTACTTGGGCTGGGCATCCAGAATTTTGTACTAATGACAAAGATCCACAGAATTTTATTCCAGGAAATGTTTTATCTAGATCTGGAAAATCTGGGGTTTTAGATTTACTATTAGATGCACCTTATTATCTTGATCCTGATTGGTTTGATGCAGATCCTGCTAATAGACTAGAGACTAGATGGGATGGAACAGTGGTTCCAAAAGAAACTATTGCACGAAATTGGTGGTACAGTCCAGTACTTAGATCACAAACTTATAAAGATGCTTATCCAATGATGCAGGAGACTTCATTAACTATTGCCGCCAATTATACAAGAGCAGCACATTCTGGAACTGATGAAACATTACCTACTTCTGATGCTGATCATGGAACACAATGTGGTTCTTTAGCGTATGGTAAGAATTTTGGAAGAGCATTTAATTGCAATAAATGGTCAGTATGCCTTTTTAGTGCTGTACCAGCAGCTACTTTATGGGAAGCACAAAAGATATTTCATCAAACAAAACCAGATAATCCTAAATTTACTGGTAGTTCTGCAAAGAATAAAACAGTTTCTACTAATAGTTGGGGACAAATACAAGATAACGGTCCTTTTGTTGTTGGTAGTAGTCCTTATAAGGTAAATTATCAAGGAACAGAAACAACATATACTTGGCAACAGAAAGACATATATGGCAATACTGTTGGTCCTATGCCACCTCCAGGTAGTGCAGGATATGATTATGCAGAAGATGCACTGGCATCAACTGGTCCGTGGACAGGTACTGTACCAGCTTGTTTAAGAGGTTCTGATAATAATGGAACTCAAGGAATAGGATATTATAGTATGGGATATTATTGGAAACTTCATCCACAGGAGTTAAAAGAGGACGGTTATGGTGCAGAAATGAATTCTGCAATTGAAGCTATGAATTCTGGTATTCATTTTGTTTTTGCTGCTGGTAATGATTCTAATTATTGGGTTGACAAAGATGATGTTAATTATAATAATTGGGTTTCTAGATCTGATGGAACAGGAATTCCTGGAAATGGATCTGCAACTGGTAAGTATTATTTTAATCGTGCATCTTATCCTTCAGGAATAGCATATGAATCTACGGGTTTAAATGGTGTATTTACTATAGGTGCATTAGATGATGAATACATGAATAAACCAGATTTCTCAGACGATACTTCATTTGTTGATTATGGACCAAATTCACAATCTGGTACTGTAGAAACTTTGGCTCGCTCTGGTCCAGCACAGAATCTCCAATCAAATTGGAATTGGGGTTATGGTGGTCCAAAGTATGGATCACCAGGATATACTTTTACAGAAACCTTACCTACTGGTCAAGTTGTAACTATTCATCGTGATAGATATTCTGGATATATGCATCATCGTCGTTATAATAGAGCAGTTGATTATTCAACTAGAGGAACTCATATAGATTATTGGGCTCCTGCAGATAGTACTTTAGCTGCTAGAGGAGCTAGTATTACTATTAATAATGATGGTTCTGATGGTTCATTTTCTATAACAAGAAATGATTCTAAACCTGCATCATTTGGTTCTACTAAGGCATATCTAGACGGTTTTATGAATGGAACTTCTGCTGCTTGTCCTGTAGCTGCTGGAGTAATTGCTTGTCATTTACAACAAAATAGAACTACAGCACCCAAACATCTTAAAGGATATTTAAACAGTAATATTGCTGCTGATACTAATGTATACAAAGGAGTAACACCAGACGGTCCTAATGATCCTTTATGGAATCAGCATTATGGTAATATGGGTAATGATATTAAAGTTATCAGAGAATTACCTGCAGGAACAAAGCATACTAATACACCTAATCCTTGTTATACTGCAAGCAGTGGAATTGATGCAACTAGAAATTTAAATGAAAGATTTACTGTAACTTCAGCATCTGGTGTTACGATAATGATTAGAGGTATTAAAGAGTTTTCTTCATCTGATGTAAGTATTCCTGCTACTTTAAGACTTAAGAATGGATATTATCCTGTTTATACTACTCACGATATGACTTCGACTCAGCGTGGTTTAGTTAAATTTAGGATTAAATCTGGATCGAACGATCAGATTCTTGAGGTTTCTGATGATGGTGGATCTAGTTATAATTACTTTACTCTGAGAGTTGTTAGTGGTAATTTTACTATTTCTAGACAAGGTTTGATTTATTATTATTTAAATAAACCAGATTCATATGAAATAGAAGGTGCAGATGAGACTCCAACTTATATTATATCTACTAATTCACAATCATATAATGAGGGTCAACAAATTATTACCACAGTTCAGACTGGTTTTGTTGCTTCAGGAACTGTTCTTTATTGGAGTTTATCAGGAGGTGGTATAACATCTGGTGATTTTTCATCAGGTTCTCTAACTGGGCAAGTAACTATTAATGCTCAAGGAACTGCTGTATTTAATCATACTCTTGCTAATGATTTATCAACAGAAGGAACTGAAACAGTTGCAATTAAGTTGTTTAGTGATTCTTCCAGAAATACACAGGTTGCTACAACTAGTGCTACCATTTATGATACATCTCAGGGTTCAACTTATGCAATATCTCCTGCTACGACAAGTGTAAATGAAGGGTCATCATTGATATATGGTGTTGGAACATCGAATGTTGCTGATGGAACTACTCTATATTGGTCACTTGGTGGAACTAATGTAGATGCAAATGATTTTTCTCCAAGCGGTTTAACTGGTAGTGGAGTAATTAGTAATAATGCATTTACTGTTACTAGAACTGTTGTAAATGATTTAAAGACAGAAGGAGTAGAAACAGTAGTCTTTAAAGTGTTTACTGATTCTGCTAGAACAAATGAAGTAGCATCTAATAGTAGTGTTACGATTCAAGACACATCAACAACACCAGCAGGACCTGGTTATACTATAACTCCAAACAAGACTACTTTGGATGAAGGAGATCAAATTATATTTACAGTTGCTACAACTAATGTTGCTGAAAATACTACTTTACATTGGCAAGTGCTTGCTGAGAGTGGAAGTATTGATACGAATGATTTTGGTACAGGTGAGTTCCAAGGTTCAGACCAAATATCATCGGGTGGATTCACTATCACTCAGAATATTGCAAATGATATAACAACAGAAGGAACAGACAAATATACTATTGTTTTATATCCAAATAACTCATATGATTGGCCATCTAGATTAGCACAATCAGTAGTAGTTACGATTAATGATACTTCTGTAGCTGCTTCAACTTATAGTATAACTCCTAGTCCAGCTCAAATAGATGAGGGTGGTTCATTCACAACAACAGTTAATACACTTAATGTTGATGAGGGAACAGTTCTTTATTGGAGAATGGAAGGTTCTGGTATTGATGCTAATGACTTCTCATCTGGATCATTGACTGGAAGTGGTACTGTTAATGCTTCAGGTACATTCAATTTCTCTCATACTGCTGCGAATGATACAACAACTGAGAGTCAAGAAGAGATTAGGATATGTTTATATGGTGATTCTGCAAGAACAATTAAAGTTGCTGAAACTGGTGTTATAGTTAATGATACATCACAGTCACCAACACCTACTTATGTTATTCAACCAGATAAGACAGAATATATTGAAAATGAAGTTGTGAGTGTTAGATTTATTACAAGCGGTGTTGCGGCTGGAACTACACTTCATTGGAAAATGGTTCCAACTGGTGCTAGCCCTATCCATGACGGTGGTGGTGGCGGTGTTAATGGTACTACTAACAGTGATGATTTTGATACAGGTCCAGGAATGTGGGGTTCTGCCAATGTTCAAACTCCTGCAACAGGTCAAACTAATGATGGTTTTGGTTACTCTTGGGTTACTAATGCTGATCAATTAACTGAAGGTGATGAAACATTTAAGATAGAAGTGTATAGTGCTTACTCTGGTGGTACTTGGTCTGGTCTTTTGGCAACCTCACCTGTTTGTACTATAAAGGATACTTCAATTGCACCTGGTGCTTCTACCTATACCCTTACTGCAAATACAAATCCAATTAATGAAGGAGAATACCTTGGACTTACTGTTACAACAACTAATGTTGCTAATGGAACAGTTCTTTATTGGGATTATAGTGGTGTAACTTCTGGTGATTTTAATGATGGTGCTTTAGATGGATCTGTGACAATTCCTGCAGAGGGAACTAAATCTTGGGGAACCACTATTAAAGCAGATACTCTTACAGAAGGAAGTGAAACACTTGCTGTTAAACTATATTCTGATTCTGCAAGGACAACTCAGGTTGGTAGTACTCTCAATGTTACTATTAATGATACTTCTATAGGTTCAGGACCAACTTATACTCTTTCTACTACTGCTATCAGATTTAATGAAGGAGATTCATTCGCAACAACAGTTACTACAACTAATGTTGCTGATGGAACAGTTCTTTATTGGGCATTATCTGGTACTGGAATATCTGAGGATGATTTCAACTTAGCAAATACAGTTACAGGTTCTGGTACTATTACAAGTAATACTTTTAACTTTAGTCATACTATTAAAGAAGATACAACTACTGAAGGTGATGAAGTGATTAGTATTAAATTGTATTCTGATTCTGGTAGAACAACTCAGGTAGGTAATACACTTGCTGTAACTATTAGGGATACTTCTCAACCAGGTTATAATATAAGAGTGACAGCACCTAACAATAATGAATATATAGTAACAGGAACAGATAGAAACGGCTCAATTTAGAGAAATAAATGGCTAGTAATCCAACCCTAACATTTAAGGAAGGTGATAGAATTAATCTTAATGTAGATGAAGCCACTGGGCATCCATTCTATATTAAAACAACAGATACAGCAGGATCAGGAGATCAAGTTTCTGGTGTAACTAATAACGGAACCACTGATGGTATGGTCATATGGCAGACCCAAGGTGGTGATGCTGGTACATACTATTATAAGTGTGGTAATCATGCTGCAATGGGTGGAACCATTGTTATTCAAAGTGCTGCACCATTACCTGGATATAGTATAGATGTAACTGCTGCTGATAATGATGACTATACTCTTTTAGGTAAAGATAGTACTGGTAATATATCTGGTGATGATATAGATGTTACAATATATGAGGGAAATAGAGTTAATTTTCTTGTTGAAGCTGCTGGACATCCATTTTATCTTAAAACTACAGCAGGATCAGGAACTGGAAATCAGATTTCGGGTGTAACGGGTCAAGGATTAGCATCTGGTGTTACTCATTGGACTCCTCCTGCTGGTAGTGCAGGTACTTACTATTATCAATGTGGTAATCATACTGCAATGAGTGGTAAGTTAATAGTATTAGGAGCTAATACTCCTGGTGCTCCTTCATATGGTGGCAAAACATCAAACGGAGGACCATTAACAATGCATACTTCTGCTTTTTTAGATATTGAGAAAGCAGGACCATATTTTACTGGTAGTGTTCCTATTAAGTTCAGCCAGATGAGGAGTTATTTCAAAGAAGAAACCACTGGATCAGTATCAGCAAGTGAACTTAAGAGAAATATTAATGATCTTGAAAGAGATCCTATTGTCCCTGATTCTACAGAAAATAGTGCTATAGCCGATACTGTTTCATATGATTGGAAGACAAGTCAATTTAGAGGATCAGTAAAAAGATATTATGCAACTACAAATTCTTCAGGAACTACTTCAAATACTATTCCTAATTTAAGTTTGGGTAGATTTAGTGGTGATAATGGAGCAGATTGGAGTAATGGTGGTACACAGGGAGTAGATAGTATTAATCAACTTGATGGTAATATTGCAAGGAATGTTCAAAAGCACATTTATGTTACTAAAGTACTATATTCTGGTGATATGGGTACTGATGGATTTTATGGTAGTGGTCAAAACGGTAAAGATAAAAAACCTGCATGTAAGTTAATACCAAGTGAACCAAATAATGCAGCAGTTCCAGCACATAATGTAAGAATGTATATAGAGAATACTGGAGCGATTTATGGATCTGCTGGTTTAGGTGGATATCATTCTAATGGTGGATATTCTGGGGGTACTCCTAAGAAATCTGATCCAGGTAAAGATGGTGGTGTTGCATTAAAAATATTGCATACTGGTAGTCAAACTGATATTTTCCTTAAAGAAAATGCTAAAGTCTGGGGTGGCGGTGGCGGTGGTGAACAAGGAACTATGGGAGAACTTATTGGTTCTTCTATGGAAGATATGAAGCATGATTGTATTGAAAGTTATAATAGAGATGGTGCTGGTTGTGGAATACAACCAGTATGTGATGCTGGAGATGAGATAGAAGATGGAACTCTTCAGGAACTTGGACCTTGTGGACCTGATGGATCACAACAGACATACAGAGCTGTTTGTAAAAGTGTTACTAAATCTACTGCACCAGTTCAAGGTATAGGTGGTAAAGGTGGAGATGGTGCTGGATGGGCTTATCATCAATTTGTTGGAGGTGGTCCAACAGAAGAGACTGATGGTGCATCTGGTACAGTTAATGAGTGTGGAGTTTGTCCTCCAGGAACTCAATTAACTGGTGGAAATTGTTCTAGTGTAGGTGGTGATGGTGGAGATGGTGGAGATTGGGGTAAGGGTGGTCAAGCAACACAACCATTAGAAACTGGAGAACCATATGATGCTGGTAAAGGTGGTGCTGCTATTTGTGGATTGAATCCTGATACTAATCAAAAGAATTGGGTAATAGGTGGAACAATATCTGATAGCACATTAAAAGGAAGTTATACTGGTGGTTGTGATGGAAGTTCTGGAGGACAACCACCAATAGATCAACCACCTAATGTTACTGTTACTAAGAATAATTATGTAAGATTTGGAGATGATGCTGGAACTGGTTCTGATGGATATGGTTCAACTGGAGCAGCAAATGTACTTGTAACTTCAGATGCTGCTGGTAATACTGATTTTAGGATAAAATATACTTGGGATGACAATCAAAATAGAAGAGGAATTGCTTTAAGTGCTATGGAAGTTGCAGGTAGAATGTTTGCCTTCCCTTCAAACTGGTGGCAGTTGTCTTATAACAACCCATTTAAAGATGCAATGAATAGTTCATGGTCTGAATGGATGAGACGATATGCAATTTTCCCTGCAAATATTGCTCAAGTATATAATCCAGCTCATTATGGACCATATTATCCAGATGAAACAAAAGCCGATGAAGTATGGGCTCTTAGGTATGAATTTGATATTCCTAGTGGTAATCAGAATGGATTTAGATTATATGCACAGGCAGACAATAGAGCACAATTTAATTTAATTAGTAAAGCTGGGGCAGATGCAGGTAATGGTAGTGTTCTAATAGGTGAAGTACCAGAATTTAGTGATCCTGGAGACAATGGTTTCTTCTTGGATTTAACTTTTGTATCTAGTGATCCAAGATTTACACCTGGAACACATTATTTGGATGTTACAATAAAGAACTCTAAGTTCCCTGATCCTCCTGGAGAGCCAAATCCAGGTGCAAATGATGATTGGGCTTATAATCCAGGTGGAGTTGCTTTTGTTCTTTTAAATATTGATCGTGATGATTGGAATGATAGATATGATAGTAGAGCACCCAGATATATGGTTAGTTCTCGTTTAAGAGTAGGTGCTGGATATGATGATAGTGGATCTATGACTCATAATTTCAATTTAACACCAGGTGCTTGGCCTATTGAGTGGAGTAACTTAAATGCTAGAAATAGTGATGCTGGTAAGGATTATCCTAATGCTTCTAGGATATTCCAAAATGGACAAGAAGTACAAATATTAGATGATCATGGAAATGATGCTAATGGTAAATTTGAAATATTAAAGAAACTTCCTGTTAATGGTGTAGATGAAATATATGGACCTACTTCCATCTCATGGGATGCTGGTACTAATGCGACTAGTTTAACAGGAACAGCAACACCTAATGATCCTACATTCCAATTCACTGGACTTACTGGAAGTGATGTTGTACAACCAATGGCATCAACTACATATAAATTTACTGGTATAGGACCTGGTGGTACTGATATAGAACAGATAACAATACTTTAACTTGACATTGAACTAGATTTTTAGTATACTGTTATTATGAAATTTACTCTTGCAATAGGAAACCCTCCTTATGGTGTAGGAGGGAATCTTGCTATAAAGATATTAAATAAAACTTC
>Ga0115012_10001786_pt1 | contig 12456 bp, 11 predicted proteins | sample TroAtlMetagenome_FD_88706 | JGI IMG/M metagenome (GOLD analysis project Ga0115012, IMG submission 88706) | Marine eukaryotic phytoplankton communities from Atlantic Ocean - Tropical Atlantic ANT10 Metagenome | ecosystem: Environmental > Aquatic > Marine > Oceanic | place: Tropical Atlantic...
TCAATGGTTCATTAATTGGTGATGAAAATGACTCTGAAGTTGTATCACAATTTGTAGATAGTCACATTAATGCAATGAAGGAGCATGCCGAATCTGTAATTTCACATATAGTGGAAATTGGTCATGGAGTAGAGTCGAAAGTACGTCCAAGAATGGAGGCTTCAATCGAACAAGCTGAGAGTTTCCTTAGGCCAGAAGGTGTAGTCAATCGCTCAAGAGCAGGATTATTATTCATTGAATCTTACAGAGAACTACCTCTTCTATCATGGCCTAGAATTCTAATCGATTCAGTAGTTGAACTTGAACAATCAATGCTATTGTTTAGAAATTCACACGCTAGGATGGTAGAACGAATGATTGGTAGAAGAATGGGTACAGGTGGTTCGAGTGGAGTTGATTATCTAGATGCGACTCTAAATTACAGAATTTTTGTAGATTTATGGGCCGTAAGAACAATTTTGGTAAAAAGAGAGAATCTCCCAGACTTGGAGAAACCCGAATATTATGGATTTAATTCTAATAATTGAATCAATCTTCGTGAGGGTCGATATCGATTGGTATCAACTCATGCTCATATTCGTAAAGAGCAATCTTTAGAGGATCCAAAACATACCTGACAGATGCTTCTTCAAATCCATATAGAGAAATTAATTCTTCTTTGAATGCGTCACGTAGGTCATCTTCTCCAGCATAAAGAGGCGCACCCATTCCAATTTGTAAGGCTCTTGCCCCAATTATTCTAGCACGTTCGAAGCGGGTATGTAGTCTAGCTGGTTTAACCATAAATTTACACCTGCGACTGTGAGTCGCATGCAAGCGTGATATCAACTGTTTTTGAACCTAACCCCTGCCCAAGAGTGAGTTTATTCTTCTTCTTCGGGCTTATCTTCCGGCTCAAGTTTCCTTAAACCTTGGAACATAATCAGTGCTGGAAGGAGTATTGCTAACATAATCAAACCTGTAATTATCGCTATTATTGACGGATTTAATTTTTCATTTCTTAATTCCTCTGAGTATTTGGAATCATCACTGTTAAAATCATAGTTTCCCGAAGGCAGAGTTGATGCAGAAATTAACTTAGCCGGACCTATGTCTTCAAGCATGAATACTAATCGACCATCCCAATTTTCTAACCATTCAGAAATATTGGCAGATTTATTTTCTGATTTGAAAGAAAGAAGTGAAGTGGCTAGATTAGGGTGAGAATAATTTTCAAATTCATGCATTGTATTTTCGAGCTTCCATATATTGAGATTATATCCATCGCTCGCATTCCAGTATAGTGTGCCATTCATATAAGTTATATCTGAAATACCGCTAAATGTTTGATTCTGATTTTCAAGTACTTGATTAATCTCTAAAGCTTGACTGGAGCCAGTAAGTAATGATTCACCATTCACCACAATGGAAGGGATAAACAATAGTCTGTACTGATTTTCAAATTTCATTTTAGATTGAATAAAAAATGTCTGATCGCTATTGGAAGGGTGGTGTTGAATAATGACCGATTGATTAGAGTCAATACTTCTGATTTCTTCTTCGACTTCTATACAAGGTTCACACCAATCGGCTCCAAAATATTCGATTAAGTTATTCGGTCTCCATGACGTGCATGATTCTTCATCTAGGCATGTCGAATCCATTACATTTACATCGAGTAATACTTTGGTGTCTTGACTTTCAACCTCTTCCGCAGTGACATGATTTGGGAGAAATGCTATGATTAGAAAAAGAACCATGATGTGAACAGAAAATTTTGCTCCGATAATTGTATGAAAATTCGGGCATGTGTTGAAAAAGGGCGTGCCCTTCCGTCTGCCCATGGACACTGCTTGGTGGCGACGCCCATCAACATTACCTTTGATAATTCTATCAATGGCTCTATTGATTATTGTTGCCGGAGGGTCGATAAGAATTAATGATGCAGGTGAATCATGTCCGGATTGGCCTAAGTGTTTTGGCACATATGGGTTTGATGTTTCTCCAGAAGAACAAGAACAGTACTGGGAGGAGAATCCAGATGAAATTGATTCTAGGGGAGAATTTCATAGATATACTGTTTTTGAGATATTTTTAGAATGGATTCACCGTTTATTAGTTGGAATTATTGCAATACCAATTATTGCGAACTTTTTCATAGCAAGGAAAAATATTGAAACCTATGGTAAATCAAATTATTACTCATCTATCTTCATAGGTATAATGCTAATTATTCAAGCCGGCGCAGGGGCAGTTACAGTTTTCTTCGATAATGCAGATTGGACTGTAGCCTTGCATCTATCTCTTGCTTGTATTTTTTCAGCCTCAATAATTTGGCAATATTTATTGATGCGAGTTAAAGAGGGGGCAGATTGGAAATTCCTCTCAACATCTAAACAATTTATCGAGGCGAACATGAATAGATTCGATGCAATTGCAGCATCTATCCTTTTTCTACTAATTTTAGGCGCTTGGGTTTCTTCTACTGCTGGGGGTCAATACAATCAATCATGTTCAGTTGGTTTTCCAAACGGATGGCCGAAATGTAATGGCTCATTCCTTCCTTCTTTGGATGGGCCCGGTGTTTTGATACAAATGATTCACAGAATCGGTGCTCTAGTAATCGGAATTATACTAATCGCCTCAGTCATAAAAGTCCAGAAAGAAAATAAAGAATCACCCGAATCTGAAATTTTTCTGAGATATATGCACAATACAGGTAAACTTTGGCTATTGAATTTATTGATTGGAGCTAGTTATCTGATATTTGCTAAATCCGGTGATTTCCCTGAATGGTTATCATTACTACATTTAGTAGGAGGAATTTCTTGTTTCTTAGTATCTCTAGTCTGCCCGTTTATGATTAGGTTATCTTTACTCTCAAAAAATATAAACTCGGAAGCGGAGTGACCTATATGGGTGATGTTGTCGCTTCTCAGGCTGGCGCTGAAAATCATCCTGGATGGCTCAAAGTATTCATCCAATTGATGAAATTAAGAGTAATTGTTTTACTTCAAATTACAGCAGTGTGTGCCATATTGGTTCACGATCTGTTATCACGGCATGAATTATTACAAATTGAAAGAACTTGGTCAGATACCTTTTTCACCATAATCATCACAATAATTGGAGGAACTCTTTCTGCAGGAGGTTCAAATTCGATAAATATGTGGTATGATTCAGATATTGATAAATTGATGACTAGGACTCAGAAACGACCAATACCTCAAGGGCATATTTCTCCAGTAGGGGCACTAATTTTTGGAATAATAATTTCACTACTAGGTTCTTCAGTCTTCTTTCTTCTGCATTGGAAAGCCGCTTTTTGGTCCTTTTTTTCTGTTGCATTCTATGTTTTGATATACTCTATCTGGTTAAAGAGAAGGACGCCACAAAATATTGTGATTGGAGGTATTGCAGGAGCGACTCCGCCTCTGATAGGATGGGCTGGTGCAGCAGGTGAATCGTTAAACAATCTTAATCCACTAGATTTAGGTTCTCCGATTCCATGGATGCTATTTGCACTCATATTTTTGTGGACTCCCCCTCATTTTTGGGCACTTGCCCTATATCGTTCTGGCGAATATGCTAGAGCCGAGGTTCCAATGATGAATGAGGTAAAAGGTGCAGAATATACAGTAAAACAATCTAAAATTTATTGTTTCTTATTATTTTTACTTGGTTCAGTCCCTTGCTTTTGGCCTGAATCAGGCCTCCCGTTACTCTGGGCTTTTATTGCTGGAGCTCTAACACTATGGTATTCCATATCTGTTTGGCAGATAGATCCTAATGAAGAATTTGATTCCAAGGGGAGAATGCCAAAGGCAGCAAAATCCTTTTTCCGTTCGTTATACTACCTCGGTTGGATGTTTATTCTTCTAGTTCTGATATGTATCATACCACCTGATTTACTAGGTTGGCTAGGCCCCTTAGGGCTATGAAATTTTGAAATTTGACAACCGTCATGTTCATGACTTAATCTAAAGTGGCGAGGTTACTGCGGCAGTCGCATAGCCTGGCCATTGCGCTGGATTGCTAATCCAGTGGTGTTTCACCTCGGGAGTTCGAATCTCCCCTGCCGCGCCATATTAATCGAAGAAATCATCGAACTCATCAGCCATCGAATCCGCAAGTTTCTGTCTATTTCTAGCATTGATGACTCTGTTTAGGCGCTTTCGTTTCTTTATGATCAGTGGAAGCATTATCAAAGAAATACATAAAGTTAGCAATACAACGATTCCTGCATACTTGAATTCATCTTGCTCTAAACTCTCACTAAAGTTTCCGAGCCATTCATTGCCTAAAGGCGGTTCTTCAGGCTCAGGTGGAACTGGAATCAGGTGTTGATAATAAGACCACCAATCATCTTCAATATACACTCTTTCAACGTTTGGCGATGGGAACTGGATTACTACCTTTTCATTACCTACCCAGTCTACTGGCGTCAAAATATAGTAATAAGTCCGTTGCGGCCTAATTCCATCATCTTCCCAGCCGTACTCAGTGAAATTTCCAGGCTGTAGTGGAGTTGCTTGAATGTCGGCTAAAATAGGCGTTGCTAGTGAAATGTCAATGCCATTAGGTTTCTGCTCTATTCTATATAGATTCCAAGTCACATTACCATCTATTTCGTGCTCTGGCCAAATCCAATTAATTTCTACAGAATAGCACATTGACCAATCATTTCGAATCTTATAGCAATCACTACTATTAGTAAATTCCCAAGCATGATTGAATTGAATTACATTTGATTCTGGGGGAGTGTTGTCCCCGCATAGATAAGTACCATCCCCATTCTCGTCAACGGTGACATTTGCCCTTTCAAAGTAAGGTATACCTTGTCTGTCTACTGGTACTATGGCATAAGATGAGCAAAAGCCATCATCAACTTTGAACGGATCTAGCCAGTTAGATTCTTCAATCGGCAAGAAAATTCTAAATGAATCTGTGGTCAAATCATCCCAAACTAATTGATTGAAATTTTGGTTTGAAGAAGGAAACACTGTCCCTCCTGTTTCAAGCAATGCTAATTGATAGATGTTCCATCCTCCTATGTAGTCATTATTTATATCTCCAGTAGGAGTCCAGTCAAGCCTAAATTTACCGCCTTCAATTAAAGAAGTAGAAAAATTATCTGCATATACATAAGGAGTATTAATTTGTCCAATAACCAGTATGGTCATGCTATCATAAATTGTTAAAGAAATATTTTCATTTACAGTATCTAGCACTGGATCAGAGCCCTGGTAAACCTCCCAAGTTGTATCTTCAAAGTTATCTAGTGTTCTAATCTCTAATGAACTGAATGGAATTGAATCAAGTAATAAATATGACATATTTAGTTCAATATTCATCCAATTAGAGCCGGTAAAGAGACTTGAGTTATCAGATTCTCTAATTATGTCGAATGACATTATCAAAAGAGGAGATTTACCGTTACCTACGCCATATGTTTCTCCAATAATTGGTAACATCTTTTCGGTTATTATCGATGATTCTTCAGTGGTTACGCCAGAGGCTATATATTCTGGAGAATTATCTTCTTCCGAGTAATAATATATATTCACAACTTCAAAAATATTCTCGGTATTGCCAAAAATATCACGCACTGTTAGCCTGATTACGTGCTCTCCAAGACCTAATGAGCTAGAATCAATTGTGAGATTTTTACCATATCCTAATTTTATTAGTCCCGCATACCACCAAGAATAATTAACTGGCCCCGGGGCGAATAAATTAGCATTACCTGTAAGACTTATTTGATCTATGTTAGTATACCATGCTTTTTCGTTATTATTGACTATGTAGCCACTCAGTGAAGGGATTACTATCTCCGTATTTTCTTCGATAACATTATTCTCTGTAACATCATCAGTACCATCTTCAGTGATAGTTGGAATTGTTACGATTAAGTCTAAAAACACCCCGCTAGTGAATATATCAAAATAACAGGTAAAAGTATCGCCTGGGTGAATTACTTCTATTAGGCAAGTGTCAATAGTTTGTAATTCATTTACAGCATTAAAAACTTCCATGGTAGTACTTAGATTATGTACAGATTTATTGCCATCATTCAATAGTTGCGCGGTAAGCATACCTTCTCCGAAATAATATTCTTGCGATGATGGATTATGAGATGGATACATCTGACTTAGAACAATATCTATTTGATTATTAATGGATATTATCTCTTGCTTTATGTTATTATCTGGTACCATGTCATTGTTAGGGCTGCCTTGTGATTCAAACATTCCATATTTGATCAAAAATTCTCCGGTTTCATTATGTTGAAAATCAGGTAGTGGAATGGAAAATGATTTGTAATATCCATATTTAGGGAAATTAGAGTAATTGACCATAGAGTCAGAAATTTTCTCTCCAGATTCTATACTCCATAACTCCCATCCTATGCTTGAATTAATTTGACACGAACCACATAGATGTGAATAACCATCAAATTGAAATGTGTAAGTCGTATTCGAATTTATGATTGGTTGTCCTTCATGAATAGCAAGATTATCAATGTCATCTAGAATATTAATCTCTTCATTCATTTTTATATCTGTAAAACTTGTTGATGAGTTGACTGTAAATGAGAACACATCATTATTGGAGTCAAAATCAAACTGATCAAACTTGTACACTATTGTCATTAAACCATTGAATCCATTTGGATTGAAAAAAGTAGGAGATTCGATAGTTTCAACTATGCCAGGTAAAATTGAACTTATGGTAATACTTCCATCTTTTACACTTGAACTAATACATAAATTTGAAGCTTTAACTCCTTCACACACATACCAATCTAGTACTCTGCCTGAAGGGGAAGGCGCTGCATGGAAATTTTCAATCTCAACCTGGAATTTAATAGAGTCATATGCAGCAATCCATGTATTATCTAAAGGATAAACAGTAGAAACAATTCCTAAATCACCATTAGCGGCAGCTTCCGCATTTGGCGTCATAGCAATGCCTGAAAGTGAACTAAACAGCAGTAACAACACGAACGAGAAGCAACTTTTCCGGTTGCCATCTAGCCGCTTGTGGACTGCACTCATACACCTTCCTCTCATTGAACATTCAAAGACTCATCGCTTCGAATTGCCAAAAAGTGGCTAAAATCAGACCCAATCATGTGTGTCAATCGGTAACCTCTTGAATTACTCGCACTTACCACTAACATGCGCAAGCAGTCTCAACATTCTCTCCAAAGAGATGAAAATGGTTTGACTGCAGTTATTGAATTTCTTTCAGCTTTCACATTATTTTTGATGATTTTGACAGCATTTCTCTCTTTGGCACAACTAGAAATGGGTTCTAACGACACCTCAGTTGATCGAATCGATCGTGCAGCATACAATGGGCTTGACCGTATGACATCAAACAGCGGCTGGTTCGTTCCAATGTTAGATTCAAATCTTGATTATGAAAATGCTACAACTGAGTGGCATGATGTTAGTGCTAATGAACTTGATAATGGTGTAGTCCAAGTCGGACTAATGCTAGACGGAGAATTAGATTTTGATAGAGTTAGTTCACTTTCCAATGTAACTGAAGATGGAATGGTAAAGGGACTTGGGCTAGATGACGGGCTAAGTTTATTTATCGAAATAAAAATTATCGACAGTGATAATTCCTCAAGAAATAATTTAGTATTATTTGAAGGTGGAACCCCTCGTAATACCGCTCAAACATCATCTAGTGCATCAGTGACCTTCCAGGATGGGGCTGAAAAAATTCAATTGATATTAGAAGTCCATGATGGAGGACGTAAATCAAATTCATTACACATTACCGAAATAAGTCCTCGCTCGGTTTCAGGTAGCCCAGAGTGGATTGAAGTTTCCAACCCTAATGATTTCGCAATATCTCTAGAAGGTTGGAGTTTTAATCATATTTCGCCTTCGGGGGAAACCAATATACTTCTAAAAGAGGGAGTTTTAAAGGGTCATTCGACTACTTTATTCACCGGTGATGCTCTTTCTCAAGATGTAGGAAATGCGACCCAAGTGATTGATTTGGGTCAATCCGGTTTTTTGGGCGTTGGTTCAATCAGCGGCCTTGATGATGGAGGGGGGATAGTAAAACTGAGTTATACGCAACTATCTGAATTTAGGCCATTTGAGATTTTTAGAGTTGAATGGGGCGGAGATACAGGATTTTTCCTTACACCCAGTCAAACATTGGAATGGAATGGCAACATCCCAGCTTCTTCTTCAGATTGGTTCATACCTTCACAACCTAGTCCTGGAAATTAGGTTTGATTAACTGCATTGAAACTCATGTAATTTTAGCCTACTTGGGCGTATGCTTCATGAACCTAAGCGATTTAGCCTAACTGTTCCCCATGCAACCAGCCGGCCAATATTCCCGAGACCGATGCATTACAGGCGTGCATGGTCTAGATGAAATTCTAAGAGGTGGCATACCCTATGGTTCAACAGTTTTGGCTTCAGGAACCTGTGGTTCAGGAAAGACCACTCTAGGCATGGAATTTTTAGTTAGAGGAGCCGATGCAGGCGAGGCATGTGCTCATTTCACCGCTACTGAACCCTCTGTAAAACTTCTTGAAAACATTAGGCAATTTCAATTCTTTGATGTTAAAATGGTAGATTCAGGCCTGATAAATGTATTTGATATGGACGTTTTATACTCTTGGCTGGGGTTGGAAAAGTCGTCTTTCGATTTAGATGATGTACATTCTTTGATTAAAGCCATAGTGGACATTGTCAATACAATTGGTGTCACTAGATTGGTTATCGATTCGGTAACTACGCTTTGTTATAAGATTAAATCCGAGCAGTTGATTCGAGACTTCTTGTTTACACTTGGTAAAAAGTTAGCAACTCTAGGCTGCACAACAATTTTGATCGCAGAGATTACCTCTGCTACTGAAAACGCACATTGGTCATCTTTTGGTGTTGAAGAAGCAATTGCAGATGGAATTATCGTACTTGGAGACGTAGAGCGAATGGGGCACTTGCTTAGGTTTTTGCAAGTAGTAAAGATGAGAGGCACCCCTCATAGTAGGGCTAAGCATGCCATCGAATTAACCCCTCTTGGAGTTATGCTGACTCCGATGTTGAAATGGGGCGCAGTAAGCGATAAACAAAATAGATGGGGGGCATGACTATGTTTGAGTTAGATCAAGGTATATCGGATCAATTAACTGAAGTTTCACTTAACAGCGCAGTTCAAGTTCGATGTGGAAATTCTAATTCTTTTATGGTTACTGCTAGTACTATGATACCATTGCTTCAGATGTTTGAGATGAGTGGAGTATACATTAGCGCAAGCAGAGGTGCGGCGGAAGTCATCCAAGGCTTTGAGGCAATAGGGGTGGATGTTTCTCATATACAATTCATCGATTTAGTATCGTCAGGGATTTTAGGAGGGACGACAGTTCCTTATTCAAATGTCCACTTCGTCGATAGTCCAATTATGTTGGAATCAGTTCTTTTACGTACGCTATACATTCTAAAAACAACAGACCATGAACGCAATTTCATTTTCCTTGACAGTGTGAACTCGTTAGCAATTTACAATGAGGATAGAATGTTAGCCGAATATCTTCACACATTCATTAACACATTTAGACAGCAGGAAGTTCTAACTGTTATTCTAAATGTACCTGACCAAACACCGCCATTGGTTTTGTCAAATTTAGATCTATACTGTACAGACCTTATCGACAGAGGTCAGGTTGTAATACACTGAGGTGAGATTCATGGCAAAAGAATTCAAGTTTGATGAGGAAGATGAGAAATTCTTTGGCTCAGTCGGTTCTTTTGGAGTTCCGAAGTTCGATAATGAAATGCATGGTGGAGTTCCTAGAGGTTTCACGATGATAGCATTTACAGGCACAGGTTCAGGAAGTGAATTATTCGCCAAACAATTCGTTTCACCCGCAGAAGAAGCTGAAAACACCCTTTACATCTCGACTAATGAAGGGCAGGCAGAGATTGTTAGAATTTTTCAAAAGTATGATTGGCCTTTAGATATCAATGTAAGGACTATTGGAGAAGAATACAATTCAAATGTTCTAGAAAAAGAATTATTGGCAAGCAGGTATAGATTGGAAGGCTTTAGGCTTGAAGACATTCAAAGATTAGCCCAAACGAGATTCGTAGATGATGTGACACAGGATTATTTGACCGAAGTTACAAATGAAGTTATGGCTTTAGGGCCATATTTTAGAGCAGTTATCGACAGTCTAGATTTCTTCCTTCAAAGAGACGACCCTGCGAGAGTTGTCGCTATGGTTAGAATGTTACAAGCACACGCACAATTATACAGAGGTTTGATTTTAATTTCAGTATCTACCGATGGACTTTCTCCTTCAGTAAAACAAGAGTTAGCATCAATTGCAGATATGGTACTATCTTTCCAAGTTAGGACTATAGGTACTGATTTTGAAACATCTATGATAGTTTCCAAGTTTAGAAATGCTCCGGAAAATTTGAAGATACTTGTATTTAGAGTGACTCCTGAAGAAGGTATTACTCCTGAAACAGTTGAGCGTATTGCTTGACCGATTACCAGTGTTTTGAAAACGATATGTCCAAAGAGGTCAGCCGTGAGGAGTTAATATGTCGGATAGGAGTTCAACGGGTGGCTATGACCCATCAGGCATCGATTTAGACGCTTGGACTAAATTAGAACAACAACTAGAACAATCAATCCCTCATTATGATAAGGTAAATCACTGGATGACTTTCGGGCAGGATAAAGTTTGGAGAAAGAATGTTCGTAATCATGCAGAGAAAGGAATGAAAATTCTAGAGGTTGGATGTGGTCCTGGTTCATTTGCTGAAGATCTAGTGGGCTTGGATGTAACTTGTCTTGACCCTTCGGCAGAAATGTTGAGGGTTGCTAAGAAGAGAGTTGACTCTGCTAGAGCGTCTCGAGGCGAAGGTCCCGCAAAATATGTTGAAGCAATCGCTGAATCTATCCCTCTTCCAGACGATACCTTTGATAGAGTATTTTGCCTTTTTTCTTTTAGAGATTTTCAAGATAAGAAGAAGGGGCTTGAAGAAATTTTCAGGGTATTAAAACCGGGAGGTCAACTTGTAATTTGCGATGCAGGTAAAGCAAATTGGTTCCATGGTTTGGCCGGAAGGATATGGATGGCAACAGTTGTACAGATAATCGCTAGAATAATTACCAAAGAGAAAGACCATCCATGGAAAGGTTTAGCCCGAACATACTCTCATTATGGTACAAACGGTTACTATCGGAAAGTCATGAGAGATGTTGGTTTTGAAGATGTCCAAGGAAGACTTTTGTTACCATTTGGTATGTCGAGCAGGTTTAGGGGTTTTAAGCCTAAACGATGACTACAGGCGCAATTACGCAATCAGTGGGATTGTGATTGAAATCATGTTTCATCACTAGACTCATAAACCCCCTATAATACGGCGAATTGTAGGTGATTTACTTGGGTATGTCCGACGTTCTTCGTAAAATCAAACAAACTGAGCGCGATGCAGCAAAGAAACTTGCTGATGCACAAACCGAAGCATCAAAAATTATGTCTGACGCTAGGAAGAAATCTAGCGAGATTGTATCTAGCGCTGCCGATGATTCAGTGTCAAATACACAAGCTAAACTCGACTCGGCAAGAGAGGGCGCAGATAAAGAAGCGAGTAAAGTCCAAAAGACTGGAGCCAAGGAAGTTGATTCGATTGAATCAAATGCTACAAAGAATTTAGACAAGGCTGTAAAAGCAATATTGGATACCATGACTACTTTTTAAGGTGTTATTATGCTTGAAATGTCCAGATTAACCGTCGCTGCACCAGTCGGTAATTTGGAAGAAGTAATCCGCCAATGTACAAATCTAAAGTGCGTTCACATAGAAGAATACAGTAATTTTGAAGACGGAATCGGAATAGGATCTTCTATTAAGAGCGATAATTCAGAGATAGTAAGTAGATTACTAACTAAAGTCCGTTCATTACAATCGGAAGTCAACGCGATAAACATTGATGGGCCAACTACACGTAAAAATGTTGTAGAAATGTTAGATGGGTTCGAAGCAAAGGTAGATGGCGCTCTTGAGTTCATTGAAATAATTAGAGACTGCGAATCAGAAATCAATTCTTTGCAAGAGCAACTAAAAGCGCTAACAAGAATAGCTCCTTTAGACATACCGTTGGAACTTATGTCTGGTTATGATGGTGTTGAGATTTATCTAGCTGAAACCAGTAAGGCTTCAAAGGCACAAGTTGTATTCAGTGATATAATCAAGGATATAGAACTCAAAGCTTCGAAAGGAGTAATTGCAATTGCATGCCAACCTAAAGATGGGGCAGCGGTTCAAATCGGATTAGCAGAACTGGGTTCAAAGGCTGTTCAAATCCCTAGTGGAGAAGGCACTCCTAGTAAGAGGATATCAGAGATAGAGAGCACTATTGAAGAACTACATTCTAAAAGTGAAAGTACTAGTGAGTCTCTTGAACAATGGTCAAAATCTAA
>Ga0115012_10001787_pt1 | contig 12454 bp, 8 predicted proteins | sample TroAtlMetagenome_FD_88706 | JGI IMG/M metagenome (GOLD analysis project Ga0115012, IMG submission 88706) | Marine eukaryotic phytoplankton communities from Atlantic Ocean - Tropical Atlantic ANT10 Metagenome | ecosystem: Environmental > Aquatic > Marine > Oceanic | place: Tropical Atlantic Ocean...
AGCCAGAGATCCTGTTGATCCCAGGAGCACTGGGTCTAGCTATTGCAGGTGCAATGGGTGCCGGAGCACTTCAACGAGATCTTCAAACATTCAAATTTGGTTGGCGACAGATGGTTCCCATTACAGCAATAATGGCAATTAGCATGACGATTTTACCATTTCTTGGCTTAACGTTTTCTGGGGATTGGGGAATGCCAGATGATGAGTTAAAGGATGTTCTGATCTACGATGATGACGAGAATAAGAAAGTCCTATGGGTTAGTGACAGCGACCTACTTCCTGAACCTGGTGAGGAATTTACCGATGAGTTATCAATCATCGTAACGAATGGTTTGACGCCTTCCTTTAAAGATCGTTGGCAACCTCCCAAAACTAATATTGATGGCTTACTGAAAGAATCTTTGGACCTCGCTAGGGATAATGGAACATCGAATCTTGGGATTTTATTAGCGCAGTTTGGGATAACCGACATTGTTCTTCTCGAACGCTTAGTACCTCTTCCATCCACTGGCCCAAGCTTTCAGATAGAGGAGCGCTTTAAGCTTTCCTTGTCGCGTCAATTAGACCTCTTGAAAATAGACGTCGCTCCTGGCATAACTCGCTATCAGAACCTGTCTTCTGTTGGCTTTGGAGCGATAGCGACTGAGGGAAGTACTGTAAGGCGTGAAATATCAAACTACGCTTCGGGCTCGGGAAGTCCATTCATTGATGGATTGAAACCAACTAGCCTTAACATGAGGGATTATCAGGGGGTCATCGATACTAATCAAGAGATCTATGTAGCTTTCCCCTTCTCAGAGCAATGGAAACTTGAAGTTGACAATGTCGTTGTTGACCCAGAAATCGCTCTTGATTGGGCAACAGGATTTTCTCCAAAAAATACGGGTACTCTAATCCTTCGGTATAGCACCAGCGGTACCCAAAAGGCTTCAGTTGTTCTCCAAATTATTCTCTGGTTAATTGCTTTTGTAGCGCTTGCTCGAAGTTTGTCTGATGTGGAAGTAAATAGAAGATGAAAGTTACGCGCTGGCCAGCAATATTAATGTTCACATTACTTATAAGTGCTTCATTGATCATTCAGCCTGATGATAAGGTTGGTTCAAATTCAGCGCTACAGAGAAATCAAGCATCTCTAGTTGGAGATATTAAGAATCTCTCTTCAACTTGGTACTGCGTAGCCGGAAGTGTAGGGGGTGCTGGTTTAGCGAATCACGAAGTACTGATCGGGAATCCTTCTAATGCTGAATCATCTGTTTTCATTTCTGTAGTCTCTGTCCTTGCTCCCAATCAGCAAGATTTGAATGATGACTCGGGAAGTACTTTGCTAGAAATTCTCCAACTTCCTGTAGTGCAAGAGGATTTCTCAGTACCTCCAAGATCTGTGATTTCCGTCAAATTGTCAGAAATTGATGGTGTTTCAGGCGAGTATGCTTCGGCCCTAATCCAATCAAATCTGGGGAATCTAATAGTTGAACATCGACTTACTGGTTCTTCAGGCTCCTCACAATCAGCATGTGCTTCAACTACGTCGCCTGAATGGAACTTCGCTGCTGGGACAACTAGGTTAGGCGCGCGCGAAATTATCTTTCTTTTTAACCCCTATCCTGATAGCGCAGTGCTAGACATCACGTTTGCGGCGGACGGTCGCACTCGTCGCCCGGATTCTTATAATGGGCTGGTAGTGCCCCCTCAATCGTTACTACCTATTGATGTCACATCTGTGGTTACTTTAGCGGAAACTATTAGCACTCAAATTACTGCTCGAACAGGACGGATTATTGCAGAACGACTAGTTGTATTCGGAGACGAAATAGCTCCAAATGGCTTAGATGCCGAAGTTGGGTCGCCAAGTTTAAATGACCTTTGGATTTTTCCAGGCGGTATGGAGTCAGAGGCTCAAGTTTCACTCACAATATTCAACCCCTCAGAGACAGAAATAGCTGATGTGGATATTGAAATAATTCCTGACGTACCTGATATTGGCTATATTGAGCCCATAGCGGTATCAGTACCAGCTTCTAGCTCAAGAGTGATTAATTTTATATCAGACCAAAAAGAAGTAGACCGCTTTTCCATAGATGCATCAAATCGAATTGCGAAGGGTATCCCTTTTTGGGTTGTTGTCCGCAGTACCAATGGTGTGCCCATCACCTCAGAAAGGGTGTTAATAGCTTCTACCGAAGGAAATTTAAACTCTGGTTATAATCTCGGAGTTAATGTTTCAGGGGAAAAGCACTATTTCTTAATGCAAGAACCTATAGGAAAAGTAGCGATAGCTAATCCAGCATCTGATCGCTTGGCGTTACTACAAATAGAAGCACTCTCAAATGGTGATATTTTTTCTTCTCAAACAATAGAGATCTCGGCAAACTCAAGGAAAGTAATTGACCTGCAACAATTAGGTGTGCCGCAAAATGCCGTTATAAGAATAGTGTCTACCGACCCAGTAAGCATTGAAAGGTATATAGGGACAGAAAGCTCTGGGGGCTGGGGAACCGTTTTACCTTCCGCAGAGAACGTTTCGGATTTATATGTTTCGCCGCCAAAATTTGACTAGATGATTTCCACGCTCTGTCCACTTTCGGGTGGGACAATGCTTAGGTTCACTAAAGCTTCAGATATTGCGATGGAGGGTGGGACCCCAGCAAAAGACCATCGAACAATTCCTTGTCCATCGGCCAACAGAAGAATCGGTACGGAATCAATCTCATACCTAGCGTGTAGTGGTTTATTTGTGGCGTAATTAATATTTTGAACCACAATATTGGGTAGAGATATTTTGGAAACTTCTTGCAGGACTAATTCGCAAGCGTCACAGGTGTCGGACGTAAAGAGAGCGATAATCCATTCAATGTTTGGATCATTGAAGTCTGCCCGATCTAGCTGATATGGAAGTATTGATTTCGGTACAGAGGGACGATCTGGCGTTCTGCGATTGGCTAACGCTGACACGCTAAACGCAACCAAGCCAATTACAACTATGAGGACGATAGTAAGTATCATTTCCTGTTCAACTAAAGGTTTTCAGGTTTGCTGAATTTTTGGAGAGCAGGTACATCACCATTCGCCTCAGCAGGCGTTAAATCATCAAGATCTTCTAGCGGTGCTTTTGATATTCCCAAAAGTTCATGGACATCATTACTGTCTAAGGTTTCCTTCACGAGTAACGATTGGGCAAGAGCATCCAAGCCCTCTCGATTCTCATGAAGTAAGTCCTTACACCGCTGTTCAGCTTCTCTAAGAATTGACTCAATTTCTTCGTCAATAAGATTAGCCATGTCATCAGAATAATCTCTGCCACGGCCCATATCTTCACCAAGAAATACTTGCTCTTGCGACCTCCAAGCCATGGGGCCAACCTTTTCGCTCATTCCCCACTCACGTACCATTTTTCTTGCCATGTCGGTAGCACGTGCTAAATCATCGGCAGCTCCGCTTGATACCTCGCCAAATACAATGTCCTCAGCGACTCGACCGCCTAGCATTTTCACCAATTCATCTTTCACGTAGCTCTTCTGAAGTAGATACCTGTCTTCTTCAGGTAAAGTCATGGTGACTCCCAAAGCCATGCCTCGAGGGATTATCGAGACTTTGTGGAGCGGGTCAGCATTTGGCATTAACGCAGCGGCTAAAGCATGCCCACTTTCATGATAGGCAACGCGCTCTCGCTCATGACTATTTAGAACCGTCGCTTCTCGTGTTTGTCCCATGAGAACCCGATCTCTGGCTTGCTCTAGATGGGTATTATAAACTTTCTTATCACCCTCGCGAACGGCGATCAGAGCAGCTTCATTAATTAAATTAGACAGATCTGCACCGCTCATTCCCGGTGTTCCGCGAGCTAGCAGACCTAGATTGACATCATCATCCATTTTTTTAGCTTTGGCATGAACTTCTAGAATTTGCTTGCGATCATCCAACTCGGGGAGTGAAACAATTACTTGCCTATCAAATCGCCCTGGTCGTAATAAGGCAGGATCCAAGATGTCTGGTCTATTAGTTGCGGCCATCATGACGATACCTTCGGTTGCCTCAAAGCCATCCATCTCTGCCAACATTTGATTTAGAGTCTGCTCGCGCTCGTCATGCCCGCCTCCAAGCCCAGCGCCTCTTTTACGCCCAATGGAATCAATTTCATCAATGAAGATAATTGCGCTTCCCATTTTGCGAGCACTTTGGAAGAGGTCCCGCACCCTACTGGCTCCAACGCCGACAAACATTTCCATAAAGTCGCTTCCAGTCACAGACAAAAACGGCACTCCCGCCTCGCCCGCCACAGCTCTTGCGATTAGAGTTTTGCCGGTCCCTGGAGGACCAACCAGAAGAACGCCTTTTGGAATACGCGCACCAATTTCAGCAAACTTTTCAGAATCTTGCAGGAAGTCAACTACCTCCTGTATCTCCTGTTTAACACCTTGATATCCGGCAACATCGTCAAAAGTTGTCGAAGGTCTTTCAGTCGTATAAGCCTTCGCCTTTGAGCGTCCTATAGACATAATGTTTCCCATTTGCCCTTGAGCCCGTCTGTTTAACCAATAGAAAAACAGGAGTATCAGTGCAAGAGGTCCTAGGACAGGAATTATGAAGCCAGTCCAGATATTTGATCCGGGAGTAAAGAACTTAAAATCCTCAATATTCTCAAGAAAAAGTCTTTCGTCATCGCTCGAGAGCTCTAGCGGTCCTGAAGTTCTGAATTTGTCTCCAGATGCGGACTCAAAGGTAATTTTTCCCGTGTTGTTATTAAACTGTGCAACCACCACTTGTCCTGAAGAGACTTGTGTGCGAAATTCCTGGTAGGGCAAATCCGTGGCATCATCATTATTTAGGATACTCGGCAGGAAGAAGAGGGCCAGAAGTCCTAGGGCTAAAAGGTATGAAACCCTTTTCCTCCAAGGATTAACTGTTTTTGTTTCCTCATCTTCTCGAGGGGTCTCCTTTGGTGCTGGTGGAAGGCTTTCGCTCATAAATATATCGTAGTGGATTTAGCGTCTATTAAATCAGTCAAGGGTGAGATGTTAAGAGTTTCTTGTCACATGGAATGTGATGCGCAGACGTTTTGGTTAGGATTCTCAATGTGTCCAACCCAGCTGATACTGAAAATAGCTCGCCTTTTGAAGAATATAGTTTCCCGCCACCTGGACGACTTGAAGGGGATTGGCGAAAGTGGGGATTTGGTCATGTCATAGTCGGATTTCTTGCGAGTTTCTTTGCGGCCGCTTTAGCCTTCAACCTCGTTGAGTCAGCAAATAATCAAGACATTGATGATCTATATGAATTGCCTATGTGGGGGATATCTGTTGTTACGCTGTCACAACAACTTGTTCTGATAGCGATTGTCATTATCGCCTCACGATTCTTTGGTGAAAGTTTACGAAAGGATTTCTTGTTGCAAGCCAGAGCAAATGACTCTTTTAAAGGGCTTTCCCTTGGTATTGCTGCTCAATTTATCCTTGTTCCGGCTACCACGTATCCATTTATATGGCTGTTTAATATAGACCCAGACCGCATAAGCGGACCCGCGAGGGAATTGAGCGATAAAGCGACTTCACCACTGGGAGTTGGAGCGCTCGTCCTCACTGTAGTCGTTTTGGCTCCTGTGTCTGAAGAACTCTTTTACAGGGGGCTTCTTTATGGTGCAATTAGGAAAAGATTTAAAGCCGACCAAAGTAAAGCACTTACCAAATGGTTCCCAATAATCATTTCATCATTGATCTTTTCAGCCGTCCACTTACAATTACTTCTCTTTCCGGCCTTGTTCTTTGTTGGGGTTACCTTTGCTTTGATTTATGAGAAATCCCAAAGATTAGCTCCAGCTATTTGGGCGCATGTTGGCTTTAATGCAACTACGGTGTTCAATCTTCTCGTAATTCAATAGTTCTATGCAATTATAATGTTGTTTGGTCAAGACTATTTTTTGCTACCGTAAAGAAGTGGCTGACTTGAACTCAATATTTAAATCTTATGATATTAGAGGGCTGTACCCCCAAGAGATAGATGAAGAAGTCTGTATAAATATCGGATACGCTTTCGCAAAGTTTCTATTAGACGAAGACCCACAGACTACCCAGATAATAGTTGGAGTCGATATGAGACTGTCTTCGGAAAGTCTTTCGGATCAGTTCATCAATGGAATAGTTTCTGCTGGCCTAAATGTCATTCATCTAGGTTTAAGTTCGACGGACATGCTCTATTATGCCTCGGGTACATTTGGTGCACCAGGGGCAATTTTTACTGCCTCTCATAACCCTGCAGAATATAACGGAATTAAGTTATGCAGAGCCTATGCAGCACCTATCGGTGAAGGGTCAGGACTAGAACGCATCAAAGATCTTTCCAGCACGGTGATTAAAATTCCAGATGAATCAAACGGCACGGTCACTCACAAAGATCTTCTGGAAGGGTTCACAGAACATATTCTCAGCTTTGTTGAACCAGAAGTAATAGCTGGCAAAAAAATAGTTGTCGACACGGCAAACGGAATGGGTGGGTTAATAGTCCCATCTGTATTCAAACAGATCCCATCAGATATCAATATTCTTTATGAAGAACTTGATGGAAGCTTTCCTAACCATCCAGCAGACCCTTTGAATCAGGAAAACTTGAAAGATCTAATTAAATGTGTTGTTGATTCTTCAGCTGATATCGGGCTTGCATTTGATGGTGACGCGGACAGAGTATTCCTTATAGATGAGACAGGGACGCCGCTCTCCGGATCAATCACTACTGCGATTGTCGCAAAAAGTATCCTCGATCAACAATCTGATGCGACCATTATCCATAACCTGATATGTTCTCAAGTCGTCGAAGAAACTATTATTGCCGAAGGTGGTAATGCGGTCCGAAGCCGAGTAGGCCATTCACATATAAAGAAGTTGATGGCTGAAACAGGCGCGGAATTTGCCGGAGAGCATTCAGGTCACTACTACTTCAAAAGAAACTTTCGAGCAGATTCAGGTATCATCGCAGCGTTGATTGTGCTGGAATACATGTCAATTAAAGGTGTCAAACTTTCTAAACTCCGAGAACTCTATGACGTCTACAGTTCTACAGGCGAAATAAACTATAGGGTTCAAGACCAAGAGGAGTTACTAAAAGTAGTTGAGCAACAGTTTAGAAATGAAGAATCCGATCATCTTGACGGGTTCACAGTCAAATCCGAGAACTGGTGGTTTAATCTTCGCCCCTCAAACACAGAACCGCTTATTAGATTGAACCTAGAAGCAACAAATCAAAGCAAACGTGATGAAATGCTGAATGTCGTGGAGAACATTATTGCTGCTTTCGATCAAGGTGATGGGAATCATTAAACGATCCGTTAAAGTTAGATAATGAGCTTAGACCCTGAATTATTAGCAATTTTGGCATGTCCGGAGGACAAGGAAACCCTTATTTATGTCGCTGAAGATGAAGTGCTCTACAACCCAAGATTGAAGAGAGCTTACGACATTCGAAATGGAATCCCTGTCTTATTAGTATCTGAGTCTAGAGAAGTCTCAGATGAAGTTCACCAGCGTTACACGAAACTCTGAGCTGAAAAATTCAGTTAATAATCTGGGTGCTGAAACGATGAGCGGTGCCATAGAATGTAACAGGCTGCAAGAGAGTCAAATGATCTCAGTTAATATAAAATTTGAAAGGCTCGGTCATGGTAAATAATGATTTTAAAGTAGCAGACTTATCACTGGCAGATTTTGGTCGGAAAGAGATACGCCTTGCCGAGAATGAAATGCCAGGGCTCATGGCTCTTCGGGCTGAATTGTCCGATGATAAACCACTGCAGGGAGCTAGAATTGCCGGTTCCCTTCACATGACGGTTCAAACAGCAGTTTTGATAGAAACCCTCATTGAGCTAGGTGCAGATGTTCGATGGGTTTCTTGCAATATCTTCTCTACACAAGACCATGCCGCGGCCGCAGTTGTAGTTGGTCCCACCGGAACAAGTGAAAGACCTTCCGGAGTTCCAGTATTTGCATGGAAAGGTGAAACTTTAGAGGAGTACTGGTGGGCAACTGAGCAACTCTTTCGTTGGCCAAACGGTGAAGGACCTAATTTGATTCTTGACGATGGGGGTGATGCGACACTTATGGTCCATAAAGGACTGGAGTACCTAAAGGCTGGGTTCATTCCCGAAGCTGAAGAAACAGACTCGGAAGAGTGGAAAGTCTTTCTTGACCGTATGAAAGATATCGCAGAGAACGAGAGCATAGATTGGGAGCAAATTGCCTTATCAATCAAAGGAGTTTCAGAAGAAACTACCACAGGTGTCCACCGACTCTATCAAATGCAAAGTGAATCATCTTTGCTGTTTCCTGCAATTAATGTCAATGATTCAGTCACTAAATCGAAGTTTGATAATTTGTACGGTTGCCGTCATTCACTAATTGATGGAATTAACCGAGCGACGGATGTTATGCTCGGTGGAAAAGTTGCCTGCGTGTTAGGTTACGGAGATGTCGGAAAAGGGTGCGCCGCATCACTCTCCGGGCAAGGTGCACGAGTGGTAGTCACCGAAGTTGACCCAATATGTGCACTACAAGCTGCAATGGAGGGCTATCAAGTTGTCCGCCTAGAAGATGTTATGGAAACTGCGGATATCTTCATAACTGCTACAGGCAATAAAGACATAATCACGGCTCAACACATGGCAAGAATGAAACATCAAGCCATAGTTGGGAATATAGGACATTTCGATAATGAAATAGATATGGCGGGGTTGCAACAAATGTCAGATGTTCAGAGAGTAAATATTAAACCACAAGTTGATGAATATGTTTTTCCGGATGGACACTCAGTTATTGTCCTTTCAGAAGGAAGATTGCTGAACCTTGGAAATGCGACTGGTCACCCCAGTTTCGTGATGAGTTGTAGTTTCACTAATCAGGTAATGGCACAAATTGACTTACTTGAGCATGCTGAAGACTATTCAAATGAAGTAATTACTCTTCCAAAAGCACTCGATGAAAAGGTTGCAAGGCTTCACCTTGATTCGCTAGGAGTGCGACTTACGGAGTTAACAGAAGAACAAGCCGATTACATTGATGTAAACGTAGACGGCCCATTCAAGCCATCACACTACCGCTATTAAACTTCCCTGATAGCATAATTATTGAAAGCATGCCTGAGTATGGAGCTTGAAATCGTTGACTAAAAACCCAATTAAAAAAATCCTCCGATCCGGCGAGGGAAAAAAACTTAAGCTCCTTCAGGATCTAGTCCCTGATATCAATGAATTAGAGCAGGATTTCCAAAAGCTCTCGGACGAAGATTTGCGAGCAAAAACTTCAGAGTTCAAATTACGCGTATCGCAGGGAGAAGGTGTAAATTCCCTAATTATTGAAGCCTTTGCTGTCGTCAGAGAAGCGTCTAAGCGAGTGCTCGGACAAAGACACTATGACGTTCAATTGATTGGCGGGGCCGCATTGCATTTCGGTTGGGTCGCTGAGATGAAAACAGGTGAAGGTAAAACTTTAACCTCAACGCTTCCAATATATCTCAATGCTCTATCAGGGAAAGGCGTCCACGTTGTAACCGTAAACGACTATCTGGCGACACGAGATGCGGAATGGATGGGCCAGATATATAAGTGGCTTGGATTAGAGGTTGGGCTAGTCGTCCCAGGTAGCAGGGACACCCAACATAAACGTCAGCAATACGATGCAGACATAACATATGGAACCAATAACGAATTGGGATTTGACTATCTGCGGGACAACATGACGATGTCACTAGCGAATAAGGTTCAACGAGGTCACAATTATTGCATTGTTGATGAAATTGATAGCATCCTTATTGACGAAGCTCGAACTCCCCTCATCATTAGTGGGAAATTGGCTGACGCAGCGAAAATCTATTACCAGTTTGCATCAATAGCCCAACGCTTGATCCGAGATGAACATTACGAGGTTGATGAGGAGAAAAGGACAGTCGCACCAACAGAAAGTGGAGTGACTGCAGTAGAAAAAGCTTTGGGCATTGAAAACCTCTACGAGGGAGTTTCTGCAAATCTAGTTCATCAATTTCAAGTCGCTCTAAAGGCAAAAGAGCTTTTCCATAAAGATAAGGAATACATTATTGCAAATGGTGAAGTGAAAATAGTTGATGAGTTCACCGGACGCGTCCTTGATGGAAGAAGATGGAGTGATGGTCTTCACCAAGCTGTTGAAGCTAAAGAAGGAGTGTCAATCAAAGAAGAAAACCAAACGTTGGCAACAATCACACTTCAAAACTATTTTCGGCTCTACGAGAAACTTGCCGGCATGACAGGAACCGCTGAAACTGAGGCAGCGGAATTTTATAATACTTATGGCTTGCACGTTGTTCCTATCCCTACAAACCTGCCGATAGTTCGTAAAGATCAAGTGGACTATATTTATCGCTCTGAAATGGGTAAATATAATGCGCTGGTAGAAGACATCATTGAACGCAACGAGATGGGTCAACCGATCCTTGTAGGAACAATATCGGTAGAGAAATCAGAACTTGTTTCCGACCTACTTGATAAGAGGGGAATTAACCATAACGTTTTGAATGCGAAGCTTCACGCCAAAGAGGCCGATGTCGTAGCTCAAGCTGGGCGAATAGGCTCAGTTACAGTAGCCACAAACATGGCTGGACGAGGAGTTGATATTATTCTTGGTGGAAACCCAGAAGCGCTAGCTGAAAGAGATCTTCGTACAGAAGGGTTAGAACAATCCGACGAAGTGGGTGCCAATCGATACCGCGAAATCTTGAAAAGCTATCAGTCTATTTGCTCCGATGAAGGAAAAAAAGTTAAAGATGTCGGCGGCCTCTATGTTCTAGGAACAGAGCGACACGATAGTCGCCGTATTGACAATCAGTTGCGAGGCCGCTCAGGCAGGCAAGGAGATCCAGGCGAGTCAAGATTCTACCTTTCCTTGGAAGATGAGCTCATGAGACTCTTCGCTACAGGTGCAATGGATTTTGTGATGAAAAAAGCACTACCTGATGACGCACCGTTGGGAGACAAGTTTGTTTCAAAAGCTATAGAAAGAGCACAAAATACGGTTGAACAACGAAACGCCGAAACCCGAAAAAATGTTCTGAAATATGACGAGGTCATGAACGAGCAGAGAAAGGTAATCTACTCGCGCCGGAATGAGATCTTGGGCGGAGAAGGATTAAGAGAAGATACGATCAACAATTTTGCAACGGTAATTGACGATGCACTCAATGCATATTGCCCAACAGAACATAAGGAGGACTGGGATCTAGAGGGATTAGTAACAGCTCTGCAGGCGTTATGGCCACAAAAGATTGAACTATCAGACCTAGATAAATATCAAGATGTTAATGCACTCTACGAAAAAGCCATGGAAGATGCCATACAATTCTATGAAAGTCGCGAACAAGAACTCACTCCCGATGTGATGAGGCAAGTCGAGGGGCAAATCATGCTTCGAATTCTTGACCAAAGATGGAGAGACCATTTGTACTCTATGGATTATTTGAAAGAAGGAATTCACCTACGTGCCATGGGACAGAAAAACCCTCTAACCGAATGGCAACGTGAGGGGTTTGAAATGTTTGAGACGATGATGGACTCCGTAAGCGAAGACTTCATAAAATATATCAGCCACATTGAGATAGGAGATAATCCAAGAGCCGATGATGCTAAAGATACTCTTGATCAATCTCAAAATGTGCAGTATTCAGGTACAGATGAAATAGCATCCGGTGCGCTCGCTACTATCAGTTCTAGTAAGTCTGCTGGAGCTCTTGTAGATAATGCTCCTGCCGTCGTTGAGGAGAACAAATCAGCTAAGCAACGGACTGTAATAAAAAGCGAATTTGAAAAAACCGGAAGGAATGATCCCTGTCCTTGCGGGTCAGGAAAGAAATTTAAGCAATGCTGCGGGCGTTAGTTCGCCTTAAGCCAGCGCAGGGAAGACTCTAGGGTAAGGTTTTATTCATGTCTGAATCATTACCCGACCTTCGAGAAGCGAAGAATCGGCTCCAAGAAGCATCAATATACCTACGAATAGAAGAAATCAAAGATCGCAAAATTGAGCTTGAAGATTTAGTGGCTCAACCAGGCTTTTGGGATGATGCTGAAGGTGCAAAGAAATTAAGCCAAGAGCTAGCGGAAATTTCTGAAGACATAGCTGTTTTTCAAAATTTGAATCTCAAAATTGAAGACGCTGAGACCCTTATCGATCTTTCCAGTGAGGAGGGCGATACTGCTATTCTTGAGGAAGCGAATCACTTGCTACATGAGATCGAAAGCGAGTTCAGCGATCTGGAACTTCGGTCACTATTTACCGGAGAACATGACGAAAGAGATGCTGTTTGCCATATTCAGTCAGGTGAAGGCGGCACAGAGGCTCAAGACTGGGCTGAAATGCTTCTGAGAATGTATCAGCGGTGGGCTGAACAGAAAGGGCTAGCCTTTGATGTCACAGCAGTCTCGGAGGGGACGGAAGCGGGAATATCATCA
>Ga0115012_10001790_pt1 | contig 12451 bp, 12 predicted proteins | sample TroAtlMetagenome_FD_88706 | JGI IMG/M metagenome (GOLD analysis project Ga0115012, IMG submission 88706) | Marine eukaryotic phytoplankton communities from Atlantic Ocean - Tropical Atlantic ANT10 Metagenome | ecosystem: Environmental > Aquatic > Marine > Oceanic | place: Tropical Atlantic...
GCCCCCAGGTCGTCATCGTCGGCTTTGACGGCGATCCCGATGCCGCCATCAAGCTGGGGGCATCCCTCGGCACCGAACAGCCCAACGTCATCCTGCTGGCGCACGCCACGGTGGCGCAACCCGAGCGCATCCGCGAGGCAATGCGGGCGGGGTACCGTGACTTTGTCGTGCTTCCCGAAGACGGCGAACTGCTCCGAAGAACAGTCCGCGAAGCCCCCACCGAAGTCACCACCGTTTCGGACCAAGGCCAAGTGGTCGCGATCATCGGCGCCAAAGGCGGGGTGGGCACGAGCTTCATCACCGCCAACCTGGGCGCTGAGTTGGCACCCGTCCATCGAGTGTGCGCCGTTGACCTGGACTTTTCCATGGGCGATTTGGCCAGCATGCTGGACCTGCAAACCACGAGCAGCATGCAAGACCTCTTGGGGAACTTGAGCCGCTTGGACGAACGGATGTTGGCGGGATCGGTGGCGGTTCACCCCAGCGGGCTGCATGTGATCGCCCAGCCGCTGGAGTTGCTGGAAAACGATTACCTTCGCGGTGAAGACGTACTCAAGGTGCTGAGCACCGCAGCGGATGCCTACCAGTACCTTTTCGTCGATTGCGGCGGACGCATCGATGAAGCCACGCGCACCGCATCGACGGTGGCGGACCTCATATTGCTGGTTTGTTCACCCGATGTTCCCAGCGTGAAAAATGCCTGGCGCCGGCTTCATTTGCTCGACCGCCAAGGCGTGGACTTGAGCCGAGTCCGACTCATCGTGAACCGGTGGGCGAAAAACCCACCGCTGAGCGAACAAGACATTGAAAGCAACCTGGGGATTCCCGTGGCCGCCACTGTCGCCAACGAACCCAGTCGCTGCCAACACGCCGTGAACGTGGGGGCTCTTCTGCGAGATGTGGACAAACGGTGCGCGGCTTCCGCGGACATTTCCAATCTCGTATCCCTCATCACGGACGGGGTGACTCGGGTGGAAGCCAGCGCCCCCAATCGCCCATTGTCATGGTTGTTCAGCTAGCGCTGAATCAAAGGAACAGGTCCGAAAAGAATGTCTTCGCGTTTGATCGATCGGGTTCGAAATGCCCAACAAAGTGCTTCCGGAGAAGGATCCGGTACCGAAGACTTTGCCCGCATCAAAGCGGACCTACACAAAGAATTGGTGGGGTCTCTCGATTTTGAACAAGTGCGAAAAACACCGCGGGAGGAACTGAAAGTCCGACTTCGGCGAAGCCTGACCGACACCATTCAGAACCGCCAACTTCCCCTGAACCGCACCGAACGAGATCGTTTGGTTGACGAGATTCTCGACGAAATCATGGGACTGGGACCCCTGGAGCCTTTGCTCGAAGATGACTCCATCACGGACATCTTGATCAACGGACCCGACATCGTTTTTGTCGAACGAAACGGGCGCTTGGAAAGGGCCCCATGCCGATTCAACTCAGCCGAACACCTGATGCAGATCATCGATCGAGTGGTCAGTCAGGTGGGTCGACGGATCGACGAATCGAACCCCATGGTCGATGCCCGACTGGCCGACGGAAGCCGGTTCAACGCCATCATTCCACCGCTCGCACTCGATGGCCCCATGGTGTCCATTCGCCGGTTTGGCCACACGCCGATGACCAGCGATGAACTCACCCGCATGGGCAGCGTACCCAAGCCCATGCTCGACTTGCTCCACGCGGCCACCAAAGCCCGCCTGAACATTCTGGTGAGCGGCGGGACGGGATCGGGAAAAACCACGTTGCTCAACTGCATGAGCGGGTTCATCCCGGACGAACAACGAATCGTGACCATCGAAGATGCCGCGGAACTCCGGCTGCAACAACGCCACGTGGTCCGCCTGGAAACACGCCCCCCCAACTTGGAAGGCGAAGGTCGGATCACGGCGGAAGATCTGTTGCGCAATGCGTTGCGAATGCGGCCCGATCGCATCGTTGTGGGAGAAATCCGCGGCGTGGAAGCGGTCGACATGCTTCAAGCGATGAACACCGGTCACGACGGCTCAATGTCCACCGTGCACGCCAACTCTTCCAGGGATGCCCTCTCCCGGGTGGAAACCATGGTCGGAATGGGCATGCCCAATACGTCGGACCAACGGGTTCGAGAAGTCATCAGTCGCGCATTGGACCTGATCGTCCACCTTGATCGCCTGCCGGACGGCACGCGGCGGTTGATGGCGATCACCGAAGTTTTGGGCATGGAAGGCAACGTCATCACAACCCAAGACATCTTCACCTTTGAACAAACTGGGATCGACGATCAAGGCCGCGTCACCGGCCAATTCCAAGCCACGGGTGTCCGACCGGCCTTCGCCTCCAAGTTGACGCGTGCTGGAATCCAGTTGCCGCCTGAACTCTTCCGCTACCGGAAGGAGGTCCCGTGAATCCTGCCGTGATGGGCATCCTCATCACCGTGGTCTTCGTGGGCACATTGCTCGCGGGGAGCTTTTTGTATTGGACTGTGGCCAGCCGAAAGGAAGCCCAATCCCGTGCCATGGCCCGCCGCATTGGTTCGATGTCGGACCCGAGCGCCTCCCACGATCTCTTTCACAGCCAGCAAACCGACCCCATGGTCGAGGCGTTGGGTGCGGTGGGCAAGCACCTCGAAAACCTGGCCAAACAGTCCGGGTCGGGATCCACCGCCAGCGCCCTGGCCGCTCAAATCGGTGGCAGCGCCTTGGCCGGCGCCTTGGTCATGGGCATCTTGGCTGGCGCGAAAGGAGCCGCTCTGGGGTTGATGGTGGGCATCATTCCGTGGATGCAAGTGCGCTCCAAGGCAGAACAACGAACCATTCGACTCTCCGAACAACTCCCCGATGCACTCGATCTGCTTTCCCGCTCACTGCAAGCCGGTCATGGAATTGCCGACGCGATGCGCATGGTGGCCACGGAAATGACCGCTCCGCTCGCCGACGAGTTTGGCCGCGTCTACGAAGAGCACAACCTCGGTCGAGACTTCCGCGATTGCATGACGGAGATGGCCGTCAGAAACCCGCACAATTTCGACCTTCGCATCGTGGTCAGCTCCACATTATTGCAACGCGAAACGGGCGGAAACCTGGTGGAGATCTTCACCAACATTGCCGCCACCATTCGGGCACGATTCATCTTCAAGGGCAAGGTTCGCGCACTGACGGCAGAAGCCCGAATGAGCGCTGGAATTTTGGGTTCCCTGCCGTTCATTGTCGCCGGGGCCCTCATGTTTCTGCGCCCCGACTACCTGACTCCCTTGTTGGCCGAACCCATCGGTCGCAGCATTTTGTTGGGATGCGGCCTGCTCTTCTTCACCGGCGTGGCTTTGATGCGTTCCCTTGCCCAAGTGGAGGCCTAAATGGACGGCTTCGTCTGGCTGATGGGCTTGGTGGCGTTTGTCTGCGTCGGGGGTGCAGTGTGGAGCCTCCGCTCCTTGGTCACGCCCGACCGCTCCGCTCAACGGCGCATCGCTCGGGTGACCCGCGGCGCCAAAGCTCCGGGCACCATCTTCAACGAAAAAGATGCCCCGGAAGTTCGCTTTCAGTTGACCAACATTGCCGCCCCGGCTTCGAGCGAAGAACGAAATCTGCTGCGCGAAAAGCTGGTTCAAGGCGGCTTTCGTTCGGCCACAAACCTTGAACAATACCTGACGATCAGAACCGCGTCGGCGTTGGCTCCGCCGATGATTGCGGCGCTGATTGTCGGCGATTTGAAACTGCCCGCCGTCCTCGTGATTTTGCTGGGCTCCGCCGCCATCGGGTACTACCTGCCGGCGGTTCTTCTCGACTGGCGCGTCAAACAACGGCAAGCCGCCATCCTCCGACCATTCCCAGACGCCCTGGACCTGTTGGTGTGTTGCGTGGAGGCCGGCTTGGGCGTGGATGCCGCATTCCGGCGCGTCGCTGAAGAAATGGAAACGGCCGCTCCGGAACTCAGTCATGAGCTGCACTTGGTCAACCATGAAGTGTCCGCCGGAGTTCCCCGAGCCGACGCGCTCAAGAACCTCGATGCGCGCACCGGATTGAACGAGATGGCTTCCTTGGTGAGCGTGCTGGTTCAAGCCGACCGCTTTGGTACGTCGATCGCAAAGTCGTTGCGGGTTCACGCAGAATTGGTGCGAGCCAAGCGCATGCTGGCCGCCGAAGAGAACGCCGCTCAAATCTCGCCCAAACTCACCGTCGTCATGATCCTGTGCATCCTGCCGACCCTGATGGCCGTGCTCATCGGGCCGGCCATCATCAACCTCAGCAAAAACCTGTGGCCCACTCTGTCCGGAGGTGGGATGTGAAATGGGCTTGGTTTCCGCTGTTGTTGGTCGCGTGCGCCCCCAAAGGCATCGGTTCCAATGTCGATCCGGTTCCGTCTTGGGCCAGCGACAACGGGCGGGTGCAAGCCAAAATCGAGTTGGCGGAAGCCCTGGTGAAAAACGGTACCCCGGAGGCCGCCCTCCAAATGATTTCGCAAATGGTCGAACAAGGCGCACGCCACCCCGACCTGCACGTCTTGCAAGGCCGGGCACTGACCGACATGGGGCTCACCGATGAGGCCGAGGCGGCCTTGAGTTTGGCCACCCGCCGGTCGCCGGGAAATGCGGAGGCCCACAACCGGCTGGGCATCCTCTACTTGGACCAAGCCCGAACCGATGAAGCCATTAAACGGTTTCGCGCCGCCACCCGGACGGCACCCAAAGACCCCGAAGTCCACAACAACCTCGGCTTTGCCTTGATGGCCGCCGGTCGGCACGACGATGCGGTTGAGGTGCTTCGCAAGGCCTTGATGATGGACGGTTCACGGGATCGAACCCGCAACAACCTTGGGTTCGCATTGGCCGCAATCGGTGACGACTCCGCGGCGTGGCGGGTGCTCAAAGCCGGCAATAACGAAGCGGACGCCCGCACCAATCTCGCGCTTGCTCAAGAGGCTCGCGGAGACACAGAAGCCGCGCTGAACTCGTACCGGAAAGCCATTCAAGCAAACCCCGACCACGAAAGTGCCCAAGAAGCCATTGCACGGCTTTCGACTGCACCCGTGGAACCATCCCCTTCACAGGAGCCCTGACATGACTCGAATCATCGCTTTGACCGCCTTGGTGGGTTGCGGATCCCCCACTCACTTGCAATACGACCACGGGCGGGCCTCCAGCCAAGCCTTCGCAGCCCAGGGCAACCTGGCACGCCCCGAAGCGGTCGATGCAGCGATTCCCATGCAAGGCCCCGAGGCCCTCAAGATTCGCGAATCGGTCCACGAGAAAGCCACCGACGAGAACTCCGGCAAGCCCGAAGTGGTCAAAGACATCGGCGTGAACTGAGTCGAAACAGTCCGGTGACGTTGCCGGGCGGGCGTTTCTGGTTGCGACTCGCCCAAGGTACACCGTTGAAATGATTTGGTTCGCCCTCATTTCCACAGCGCTCGCAAGCTCCACGGCGGGGATGAGCCTCACGCCCTTGGGTGGCGGTTTGGCGGGCATCACCGAACCCGGAGTCTTGGGCTTGCCCGCCACTCCAGCAGCCGCCATTTCCACATCACCCGAACTGGCCATCGATGCCGGCATCAACGCCTACGAATTCACAGCGGAACTGGATGGGGCAAACGCCGAAACTGCCCGCGGTACGGTCCCGATGCCCTACGTCGGAGCCACGCTGCCTTTCGGGAGGTGGGGGTTGGGCGCTTACGGCATGATCCCCCACGGCGGAGGCGTCGCAATGGCCGAGGATGGAGCGCAACGCTTTCACGCCATCGAAAGCCAAGCGCACGTGATCGAAGGGGGCATCGCCATCGCTCGGAGCTTTGGCCAGCGATTGACCCTGGGTGCAAGCGCGCGAGCGGGCATGGCAACCCTGACCAAAGACACCGCAATGAACACCGCAGCGCTGGTCAACAGCACCGCGGATCTCGACCATCGAATCGACCCATCGGACCCCCTCTGGCAGGGCAGACAAGCGCTCGATGTGAAGGGTTTTGGCATCGGGTTTGGGATCGGCGCCAACCTCAACCTCGGCCACCAATGGTCCATGCATGCATCCTACCGATCTCCCATGAAGACTCCGGTCTCCGGAACCGTGGATCTGCGACCGTCCGATGATCTGCCGTTGGCCATGTCGGGGAAGGCCGATGGAACCCTCACCCATGCCCAAGAATTTGAGCTTGGAATCTCTGGACCGTTGGGCCCCACTCGCGTCAGTGCCGTGGGTGGGTGGACGGACTGGACGGGCATGAATGAAGTCGACATCGAGGTGCGGAACCTCCAAGTGAGCAGCGAAAACAGTTCGATGGAGTCTTTGCTCACCTCGGCCGGCGCCAACGAAGCCGACATTCTTGCCGCGGGAACGAACATCCACAGCAATCTCGGTCACGGATCGGCTTTTCATGCCGGCGCTGCAATCGCGGTCCCTGTGTCCAAACGCCTTCTCCTTCGACCGGCCTTCCAGTACGCAGGCACGACCCTTCCCGATGAAAGCTTTCACGTTGGGATAGCGGATTTCGCCGCCCTTGATCTTCGGCTGAGTGCCGCTCATTCAACCACTGAATGGCTCACCATCGCGCTCAGCGTCGACCATTTCTTGATTCCGGATCGCACCATCACCAACTCCAGTCTATCCTTTGACAACGCCGCCAGTTCCGGCCGCGTGTTGAACTCGGCAAACGGTCGCTACTCTATGAGTGCGACCCGAGCCGGCCTGACTGTGATCACCCGGCTGTAGGAGTTTTCATGTTTCCATACCTGTTGATCGGCAGCGCATGGGCTGCAACCGTAAACGGTGGCATTCAAGTCGCTGCGTTTCCGAGCGCCTTGGATTTTGCCGGTGAGGCACTCACTGACCAGACATTGAATGTGGTGGAAGATGAAGTGAGCGGCACCGATGTGGCTTGCTACGACACCGTGGGCATCCAGGACTTCAATGTGGAGATTCCGCTCGATGGAGTGGACCTCGAATACAACGATGACACCTTGATTGTGGACATTCATTTCGGCCGAATTCACGGCGAAGGCATGACTCTGTTCGGTGCAGATGATGACACATGGGACGCCTGCCCCAGCTTCGATACCACCATCAACAGCGTGAGCTTGGAGCGCGGCCGGCTGTTGGTCGAGTTTGCCGCCGGAATGAACGACGGCGAGTTCATGCTTGAAGTCGTTGAAACTCCGACATTCACCGGCGACATCGAGACCGACATCGACTGGATTCCCGACTCATTGGTGCTCGCATTCGTGGAAGACACCATTTTTGACACCGTGGAAGACTTGATCGTGGAACGGGTGCCTGAAATCGCCATGGGCCTGCTGGGGAACTCCCTGTACGCCGGCAAAATCGGTGACATTGAACTCGACGTTCAACTCTCCGATGTGCAAATGCAAAACGCCTTGATGATTGCCATGGACGTGGATGCAGCGTGGTTGGGCGAAGGCTGCCCAGTCAGCGGCGTAGTGGCAGAACCCGGTGGACTGAGCCCCCGGGTGGATTTCGGCACCAATGTCGAATCCGACATCGCGGTGGCGATCACAGAGCATCAAATCAATCGGCTGTTTTTCGGGGCTTGGGAAGACGGCCTGCTTTGCTTCGAAGCCGGCCCGCTGTACGCCGCGGTGGAGACCATCGAAGACCTGTTGGGCGAAACCATCCCAAACAGCGATGTTGAGTTGAGTTTCAATCGGGCCCCTCAGTTTCAGATTGATGACGACCGCATGACCATGGTCATCGACGGACTTCACTTGGGTGTATTTGGCGACATAAACGGCGAACAACAGTCCATTGTCGGGCTCGACGCCTCGTTGAGGCTGGCGACGGAGATTCGGATTGACCGAACCTTATCGAGTTTCGTGTTCGACCTAACCAGCGTCGACTTGGACCTGGAAACTTTGGTGGCTGACCCACTCATCAGCGATCGCGACGCCGTCTCCGAACGCTTGATCGCCTTTTTGGAAGGGTGGGCAATGGCCACGCTCGCGGACCGCATCGCGGACGTTCCGATTTACGGAAACCTGTTCGAGGTGGCGGGCATCTTTCTGCGGGTCGACCAGACACAGGTCACTCAAGGGGCCGTGCAAGTGTTCGGCACGCTGTACGAATCGGACGATCCCGAGGTGGACACAGAACCACCCGACACCCAGGCCCGCATCTCCAAAGCAAACGCCTCCAAGGTTCACCTGGCCTGGAATGCCGTCGACAATCGCGATGGCCCCTTCGCCTACTCGTGGCGCATCGATTCGGGCACCTGGTCGTATTGGTCGTCCGATGATGGAGACAGTTTCGAGACACCGAGCCCGGGGGAGCACATCATCGAAGTGCGCGCGCGCGACGCCTGGCTCAATGTGGATCTCAGCCCTTCCGTCATCCTCTTCGAAGTGGACACACCCACGGACAAAAAAGGCTGCGGGTGCGCCTCAACACAGGGTGGAATGGGCGCACTCCCCGCATTTCTGTGTGCACTCTTTTTGGGCGCAGGCAGACGCCGAGAGTAGACTGCAGGCGTGAGTCAACCACCGCCGTTCGAAGCACCCAACACATCCAAGGCCCTCCGTGCGGGCATGGTGTCTGGGGTGGTGGGCCTATTGGTCATCATTTTGGTGACCTTGGGGGTGGGTCGAACCCACATCAGCTTGGACGAGGTTGAAGCCATCATTTCCGAAGCCCGCCTCGGAACATTGGCCCTCTCGGTCACGATCATGAGTGCGGCGTTTTTGTTTTTGGGCATGAGGTGGGCCACGCTGTTTCCCCCGCCCCACAAACCGCCCGGCACCGGCTTGGCCGCGATTCTCTGCGCCGGTCTCCTCCTCAACAGCGCCTTGCCAGGACCGGTGGGTGAGTTTGGTTCCGCGTGGTTTGCGCACAAACGATACCGCGTGCCGCTTGGCATGAGCCTCGCCGCAGGCTTGGGCTCGCGAATCATTGGCATGATCATGGCCGCCCTTGCCGCCCTGGCATGCTGGATATGGGCGCGACCCGAAGTGCCCGCGGATTACGAAACGCCGATTGAAGCGGCGGCTTTCATCGTGGGCCTGATGGGACTCGGACTGCTCGCCGTCTTGTTGCGGCCCGGGTGGCTGAGTCTGGGCTCCGAACTCACCATCGGACGAATTGAACGCTTTCAGGCGGTTCACCGCACCGTCATCGAAGCCGCGGATGCATTGGAGTCCATCCGGACGGCCGGCTGGGCAGCCATCGTTCGCTGCATCGGGTGGTCCGCGGTCGCACACACCTGCGTATTGGTCGGCATTGCAATGGCGGCCATCAGTTTGGGAGCGGACCCGTCCATGTCCGGGTTGCTCTTCACCTACGCCACCACCACCGCGGCCGTCATCGTCATGTTTGCCTTGCCCGGGTCGCAAGTCGGCTGGGATGCGATTTTTCTGGCCCTGCTGACCGCCACGGCCGGCTTGAGCATGCCCGATGCCTTGGCCGTGGCCATCGTGGTCCGCGTGCAGCAACTGTCCATCATGGCCACGGGAGCCGCAGCCTTGACTTGGCTGGCCCGAACGGACACCCCATGAGGCCAACCGACTGCTATTCTGGTGGCAGAATGCCTCACCCTCGCCACTCCCGACGCGGAAGCTACGCCATCATGGTGGCCTTGTTGCTGATCGTGCTGCTGGGATTTGCGGCGCTCGCCATCGACATGTCCTACATTCGACTCGCTCGCCTTCAGGCTCAAAATGCCGCCGACGCCGGTTCTCACGCAGCCCTCACCGAACTCCGGTTGACCCGAGACCAAGACGCGGCCCGAGCGCGGGCTGCGCAAATCGTAAACTTGAACTCCATTGCCGGAGATGCCGCCGTGATCGACCCGGGCACCGACGTGGTGTTTGGGGGATGGGATTTTGCCGCTCACTCGTTCGATCCGGGGGCCGATTTTGTCAATGCGGTGGAAGTCACCGTTCGAAGGGAAGCCGACGCACCGGGCGGAGCCATTCCACTCATGCTCGCCCGCATCTGGGGTTCGGATGATGCCGATGTGCGCTCCAACGGCAGCTCCGTCGGAGCGCTTCGCACCCGGGAAATCTTCATCGTGCTGGACGTCACCGGCTCATTTCGGGATGAGATTGGGCAAGCCCGGAATGCCGCACTGACCCTGCTCGACTCCATCAACGACAACGGGTTCCCCGCCGACAAACTCGGCTTGGTGACCTTTGTGGGTGCAGCCGAACTGTTCAGCGAACTGCAAAGAGTGGAACCAAACTACGGCACCTTGCGAGCCGAATGGGCGTCCATCGATTGGTGCAACCGGGACTATCCACCGTTCACAATTCCCGCTTTTGCCGACAACTTCCATTCCGCACCGCAAATGATCTCATGCAATGAAGGCGGAGAAGGATGGGCGGACTCCGGCACCAACCAAGGCGCAGGCCTGGAAGAGGCCATCAAAGAACTCATCGACGAATCAAGCACGGAGCCCACCGCGTTGAAGACGATTGTGATCATCAGCGACGGAAAAGCCCAATGCGTTCCGGAAGGCACCGCATGCGACGCCGAAGTTGCGGACTTTGGAATCGAGCAAGCGGACGCAGCCGCAGCGCAAAGCATCTCTGTCTTCAGTGTGTCGTTCAATGACACCTACAACGAAAGCCAATCGCGGTACCTGGAATCCCTGACCCGCGGCTACGGACAGTTTTACGAAACCCCCAATGCCGAAGAACTGCCCGCCATCCTGGCTGAGATCGCCGAATCCATACCCGTATCCATCGTCCAATGATGCACCGAAACCGCCGCGGCTCCAACGCCATCGAATTCGCCCTGACAGTGCCACTGTTTGTCTTGATCGTGGCCGCCATCATGGAGTTTGGCTGGATGTTCTTCGTCCGATCCACGGTGATTCACGCAGTGCGTGACGGATGCCGAGCCGGCGCCGTGATTCCTTTCGGCGAAACCCCCTCGCCCACCGAGGTCGCTCAAACCCGCATGACTGATTTCTTGGGGGGCTACAGCATCGACTGCCGGGGCGCCGAAGACCGGTGCGGCATCACGGTGACCACCGAAGGCGAATCCCCTTACGAAACCATGGAGTGCAGCCTCGACATCGCCTACGACCCCATCATCGGCCTGATTCCGGCCCCCGACCGCTTGGGAGCACGCTCCATCGTCATGTTCGAGATTCAACGATGAAGGTACGCCGCGGTTCCAGCGCCATTGAGTTCGCGCTCACCCTTCCGATCATCGTGGCGGTCTTGGCCGGCATCTTGGAGTACGGCTGGTACCTTTTTCAGTTGTCGAACGTGGTCCACGCGCTGCGTGACGGAACCCGAATCGGGGTCACCGTCCCGGCCTCCGATGAGACCGGGACCGAAGCTCGAGCAGAAGCGCATGCCCGGGCAGTCATGGACGGCCTGGGGGTTCCATGCACCGACGGCGGTGGGTGCACGGTGACCGCAACGGTGATTCCAGCGGGGGACATCCAAACACTGAGAATGGCGATCGAAGTCGACTACACCCCGATTGTGGATTTGCTGCCCACCCCATCGCAGTTGCGGGGCACATTCACCATGATGATGCAAGAACAGGACTGAGTTGATGCGGGCCGCCCGCCCGGACCTCTGTTAAGCCCCTCGCGCAACTGGAGTTCTCATGCAGTCCATCGTTCTCGCCCTGACCTTGTCCGCCTGCGGCCCCAAAGAGGCCCCTCCCGCACCCGCGGCCGAAGCCCCACCGCCGGTTGAAGAGGCGCCAGCACCCGCGGTTGAAGAGCCCCCTCCCCCACCTCCCGAAGTCCTCAATGCCGACTTCACGGTGAGCCTTACGGCAGCGGATGGCTCGAAGGTCAGCGGCCACGTGAAGCGTGTGGAACGCGGTGAAAACACCTACGGCGAAAGCTGGACCACCGAAGAGAAAAACCTGAAGTTCTACGTCGAAGGCAACGGCGAGTACAAGAAGATCACCTGGGCCGACGTCAAACGCGTCAGCATCAGCGTTCCCAACGCCAAGGATTTCGATTGTTTGTACAGTTCCGAGTATTCACCTTGGATGTACGAGTGCAGCGTAAAGCTCAAGTCCACCGTGACCACCAAGGACGGCAAATCCTACATCGCCGACAGCGGGCACAAATGGAAGTTCGTGACAGACGACGATGCTGAGCACAGCTTCTGGCTGAAAAAGCACTACGCGCGCAAGCAAGACGAGAAAGTGGTCGACCTTGAGGTCACCAACCCGGAAAACTACACCTTGTACGGCGAACTTCAAACCCAACTACGGGCCGAAATGAAGGGTTTGCTGACCAAGAGCATCTCCATTCAATAGTGAAGTTGTGAAGCCCAACCTCATCGTCCGGTTCCGCAAGTGGGTGGTCATTGCGATCGCCATCGGAGCGTTGCTGTACCTCGGCGGGGCCGTCATGGCGGACTTGGACCGCGTGGGCGGAGCACTGGAAAGCTTCCAGTGGTGGATCCTTGTGCCAGTTTGCGGCCTGACACTCCTGAACTACGCACTCCGATTCGTGAAATGGCACTACCTGTTGCGTCGACTGAATGTGGACATGCCCATCA
>Ga0115012_10001791_pt1 | contig 12449 bp, 9 predicted proteins | sample TroAtlMetagenome_FD_88706 | JGI IMG/M metagenome (GOLD analysis project Ga0115012, IMG submission 88706) | Marine eukaryotic phytoplankton communities from Atlantic Ocean - Tropical Atlantic ANT10 Metagenome | ecosystem: Environmental > Aquatic > Marine > Oceanic | place: Tropical Atlantic Ocean...
ATGGAAATCCGAGTGGATGACGGAGGCGACTACTCAGAGGCAGGAGAACTACCATATGGCACACTCTTGTTTAACATCCTCGAAAACGGACAACCTCGCTGGGAAGGTCTTCCAACTCAAACCATCGAGGAAGGTGGCAGCGGAATCATTGACTTGCTTCCGTTCCTCTCCGACACGGATGACACTGGCCAGCCAGTGAATGCAAATACCCTGACTGTCTCGATGGTGAGCACAACCAACGATGAGGTTGTGACGTTCACCCTCGACGACTATGCACTTGCTTTCGAAGCCGTTGATGAGGATGTCAATGGCCAATCCATCGTGACGCTAAGGGCGAGCGACGGTGAACAGATTTCAGAACAAACAATGATTGTTCAAATCAACCCGAGCAACGATGCGCCACGCATCAATCTGGAAAACATCGAAAACATTCAACTCAAGAGAAATGAGCAAATGGTCATCGACCTTGTTTCTAGAATTTCGGATATCGATAACCCAGCAGAGGAAGCATTCCTCACGGTAGCGTCTTCTGAATCAGGTGGTGCACGATACAATCTGCTTACTGGAATGATGACCCTTCAATTCGAGCAAGTTGGCGAACAAACCGTGACGCTTGAAATCATGGACAAGTACGACACCAACACCTATCAGATCATTGTCAATGTGTATGATGCACTGCCCTTGGAAATTTCAGTTGTCGATGATGGCACTGGTCACATCTACGCTGACATGACCAACACCTACATTGGACAAACACCGACGGTCACAATGACACTCACTGAAAACGCTCCAGTCTTCACCTACATGAAGGCCACATGGAACGTTTGCAATGAATTGACAGGTACGTGTGACGGTTTGCTTTCCTACGAGATGGATGTGAGTCAATCCTCGACTGGCTGGACCAATGTGCTCGATATGCCATCCCTTGTCTTTGAAGGACAATCGGCTCGTGAGGATGGTTCCCGAGACCGAGATTACTACGAAGTTGAGATGACCGCAACGGACAGTGCGGGAGACGATTTCAAAACGATGAGCAAACTCAAGTGGACCATTACTGAAACTGCACCAACACCAGCAGAGATGGACGATTCAACACTTGAAGCACACATATTCAACCTCAAAGCAACAAAGGCTGCGCTTCAGGGCAGCATTGCCGAGTCGTCTGAAGACACAACCGAACTCGAGGCTGAACTCGCTGAAGTTGAAGCTAAGTTAGAATTGGCATGTGCAGATCCACGTTCTGAATGCCCAACTGAATCAGCAGCAGGATCCAGCAATGAAGAGGCTTCTCAAGAACTCTCAATGGAATTGATCTTTGCAGGTATTGGTATTCTTATCGTCGCTCTTTTGATTGGCCTCATGGTGACTCGCTCCGGCGGCAAGGATGAAGTTGAACACTGGAATGCAGGTATGGTGCCAGCAAACGACATGGTTGCCAATTCCATGTATGGCGGTACTCAGGAAATCTTCCAAGCACCAGCGCCAGTGGTGCCTCAACAACAGTATGCTGGCCCACCATTGCCGGCAACAGGCCTTCCTCCAGGATGGACCATGGAGCAATGGGCTTACTACGGACAACAGTACCTTGACGACCGGAATTAAGTTGATGGAACGCCACCATCTTGATACATGGTGGATTCTAAACCCATAAAGGGGAGTAGCGTGGAGGACATACCGTGACCGACGACATTGTTGAGGAGGATTCGTCCCCCGAGGCCGCACAGGAAGCCCCTGTGACGGAGGAACACAACAATCCTCCAGTTGACGATACAGAGGTCACTGTGTGGGCACCCGAACCATCAGCAGGCGGCGATGATATCATCGCTGAAAGCGTTGAGGAATGGATGAAATCTGTGAATTTTGAATCGACAGAAGATGTGCCAATCCCCGATCGACTCGTCGACCAGGTGATTGGTCAAGAAGCGGGTTCAATTGTCATCAAGAAGGCGGCTGAACAACGTCGACACATGCTGATGATTGGTGACCCCGGTACAGGAAAGTCCATGCTTGCCCGGTCAATGACCGATCTTCTTCCAAAAGATGCCTTGGAAGACCTCCTCGTGTATCCAAACGAAGATGACGAAAACGAACCTCGGGTTCGCTCTGTGCCCGCTGGCCGTGGCGATCGAATCGTCAAACTGCAGAAGGAATCGATGCGAACTCAACGAGAGCGCTCACAAAAGATGCTCCTCATTGCTTTCGCAGCTGTTGGATTCCTTCTGCTCATCGCCACTCTACAATCTGGCGACATCATCACCTTGTTGTTTGGTGGATTCCTCCTGATGTTTGGTTACATGTTCATTCGTGGACGGCTCAGTTCCGGTGATGAAAGTCGAATTCCAAAGGTTCTGGTCAAGCATGAAAGTTCTTCGCTACCACCGTTTGTCGATGCAACTGCGACACTTTCTGGATCCTTGCTTGGCGATGTGCGTCACGACCCGTTCCAATCTGGTGGCATGGAAACACCAGCCCACGACCGAGTTGAACCGGGAGCGATTCACAGAGCTCACAAGGGTGTGCTTTACATCGACGAAGTGAACCTTCTGCGCCTCGAGGAACAGCAAGCCTTGCTTACCGCAATGCAAGAGCGAGCCTTCCCTATCTCTGGACGCTCTGAGCGATCTTCTGGCGCCCTGACCAAAACAGAACCTGTCCCTTGTGACTTCATCCTGATCGCCGCAGGAAACCTCGATGCCATCCAAGGCATGCACCCCGCTCTACGAAGCCGTATCCGTGGATACGGCTACGAAGTGTACGTCAATTCTGAAATGCCCGATACGGCCCGCAATCGTCGTCGTTTAATTCGTTTCATCGCTCAAGAAGTGCGACGTGACATCGGTACAAGCCGAGAAATACCGCACTTTGAGAAGAGCGCCGTTTCGATTATCCTACGAGAAGCCCAACGCCGTGCTGGCCGACGTGGAAAACTTTCCCTCAGGCTTCGTGAACTTGGTGGACTCGTTCGCATCGCTGGTGACTTGGCTATGGAAGAGGGTGCACCGTTCACCACTGCAGCACATGTATTGGGCGCTCGCAACATCGCAAAACCACTCGAGCAACAAGTTGCCGATCGAATGATTGAACGACGACAAGATTACGCTCTTGTTGTGAACTCGGGTGAACGCGTTGGTCGAGTCAATGGTTTGGCCGTCCTTGGTGCAAACTCTGGACTTTCGGACTTCAGTGGCATCATGTTGCCAGTTGAAGCACTTGTCACCCCATCCCAAGGCGGCGGTGGTAAAATTCACGCCACTGGTGGACTTTCAGACCTTGCGAAAGAGAGCGTGACAAACGTCAGTGCAGTCATCAAGAAACTGACGGGTAAAGACATCTCAGACTATGACATCCACATTCAATTCGTCGATACGCACGGCGTCGATGGTGATTCCGCTTCCATTACGATCGCTACAGCGATTATTTCTGCGCTTGAGAGCATCCCAATTCGTCAAGATCTCGCCATGACAGGTTCGCTCTCAGTCCGTGGCGAAGTTCTGCCCATCGGTGGCGTCACCGCTAAGATTGAAGCTGCTGCTCGCTCAGGCATCAAGACGGTCGTTATTCCGCGTGCCAACCTGCAAGATGTGTTGCTCGATAGCAAATACGAAACCATGGTCGAAGTGGTCCCCGTAGATACACTGGATGAAGTGATGGAATTTGCACTCATCAAGCACGCAGAAAAGGCTGGACTTGTCGAGCGTCTAGGCTCGGTCATCGACCGATTAACGCCAGTCTCTGGCAGCCTTCCATCGGCATGATTGGCAACAAAAGGTAGGTCTACCTGTATCGCTCACCCGTTGGGTACAAGAAGGCCGCGCTGTTCGCAAAGGTATGGATACCATCAACGACCAACCGATGCCGGTTGTTGATGCCAGTAAAGGCGCTCTATTGGTGCTGTTTTTGGTCACCGTAATCGACATGATTGGTTTCGGCATTGTCATTCCGTTTTTGACCTACCTTGTCGAAGATTTAACTCCGGTGAGTCAAGAAGCAAGCATCGGAATTTGGGTCGGCTTGTTGATGACCTCATACTCTGCTGCACAGTTTCTCTTCTCTCCATTTTGGGGTTCACTGTCCGATCGAATTGGCCGACGTCCTGTCCTCCTTGTGGGGCTGGTAGGTAATACCGTCTTCTTCACCATGTTTGGATTGGCCAACACATTGTGGCTCGCCCTTGCTGCTCGATTCTTGGCTGGGGTGTTCAATGGCAACCTTGCCGTAGCACGAGCGTACATCGGTGATGTCAGTAACCCTCAGCAATTAGCAACACGAATGGGCCTCATTGGTGCTGCGTTTGGCCTTGGTTTTACCTTCGGCCCGTTCATTGGTGGAGAACTATCAGACCCTGCCAGCCGATGGGCTGTCTTTGAAGGAACTATTTTTGACAGCCATCCATACCTCCTTCCGTGTGCTGTCGCCAGCCTCCTTTCTGTTCTATCCCTGTTGGTAGCGATGCGAAACTTACCTGAATCCCTACCGCCTGAACTTCGAACCAAGAAGAAGAAAAATTCTGAAGAAGGTGGCATCAAGAAAACCATCAAGAACACGAGTAAAATGATGCGCTCAGGAAGCGTATCGGTGGTGATTTGGGTGACCATGTTGTTCATTTTTGGCTTCACAATCATGCATGCTGTATTCATCCTATACACACAAATGTCACCTGCTGATGGTGGCTTGTCCTTTAGTGAGGCAGACAATGGTCGTGTGTTTGCTTTGATCGGGATCTGTGGCATCCTTACACAGGGCGTATTAATTGGTCCTTTGACTAAGAAATTTGGAACTCGCAGATTGATCCCCATGGCGATTGTAGCCACAGGAATTGGCTTGGTCCTGATACCGTACAGCCAGTATGAGTCTAGATGGTTCCATATCCTCATTGTGGGCGTATTGGTCTCAGTAGGAAATGGCCTCTTCACCCCTTCGTCTTCCTCGTTCCTCACTCGAATTGCCAAATCAGAAGGATACGAACTTGGCATGGTGATGGGAGCGCAAGAATCTGTAAGCGCATTCGCACGGATCATCGGGCCACTTACAGGTGGGTTTGTTTGGGTCCTGACGCATTCGAGAGACTGGCCATTCGATTACCATACAGCGTTCCACCTTTGTGGAATCTTGATGGTCTGTGCTGCATTGCTTTCGTTGAAATTACCTCATCTTCCCGAAGAAGAGGAAAGAACGTCTTCCGAGGGCGAATAAACTGGACTATCTTCAAGAAGGAAGGTCCCAACCCTCGGCTATGGAACATGCTACGACAGCTTGGGATAGTGGCCGATTTAATCGACGTGTCACCACCTTTGCACACGCAATGATCATCATCAGCCTCGCTGTTGTCTGGCTTATTTTGCTCAAGGGTGTATTGCAGCCATTTTTCATCGCCTTAGGTATTTATTTTGTATTGAAACCAGGGTCTGATTACCTTTCAACGAATGGATTTCCGGTGATGTTGTCGTACCTCACGATGGTCCTCCTTACGCTCTTGGTCGTGTCTTCGGCCTCCTTTTTCGCTTATCAGCAAGCAGCAGATGTGTTGGAAGACGAAGAGAAAATGGACGAGTACAACATCCTCCTTGAAGAGCGATGGCATGATCTCAAGACGGGCACTGCCTTATCTGCACTATTTGAGGATGATGAAGCGCTCGACAACTCACTCGTTGAGGACCTCGCCGAATGGGGAATTCTTGAAAATGATGAGCAGGTATCTGATGCTGCCGTAGGTATGCTTGCAGGTGTTGGATCCTTACTTACCACGAGCATTACTGTGACATTTTTCCTCATTTTCATTATTTTTGAGGCAAGCTTCCTCCCCGGTCGAATTGAACGAGCATGGCCAGGTGGTGCAAGTGAAAAGGTTCAGATCGTACGAAGTAAAATCGAGGCGAGTGTCAACACATACGTCGTTGTCAAAACCGGCGTTGGACTTGGTACGGCTGTTTGTGCAGGAGTCATCATGTTGCTCTTTGGCATAGAATTGTGGTTCACATGGGCCCTCCTGACCTTTTTGCTGAATTATGTACCCTACATTGGTTCGCTTATTGCTACGCTGCCACCAATCATTTTGGGATTGATCATGCTGGAACCAGCGGGCCTCACTCTCCTCGTTTTGCTTCTTTTGACGAACCAACAAGTGTGGGGTCAGATTATTGAAACCCGTTGGGCAGGCCGAGCACTTGACCTCTCGCCAGTGGTTCTCCTCCTGGTAACTGCAATCTCCTTTGCTGGATGGGGCATTTTAGGTATGATTTTGTCCGTACCATTTGCGGTCATTGTCAAGATTGTCTTAGAGAACATTGAGGCAACACGCCCAATCTCGATTCTCCTCTCCGAACGTGCGCCATCTATTGATGAAGCATGGGATGAGGCCATGAAGGATGGAAAGTTATCTGCATTTGAAACTCAATCACTTGGCCAATTGCAGGAAGTGCTAGGTTACTCAGATCGTGAAGTGAAATTAATTTCTGGGCGTATTGCAGTCGAGCGGGTGCTCCGACGAAACAAGATCACTGACGACCAGTTGGATATCATGACGGATGTTGCAGACGAACTTCGGAACCATCAAGAATTAGCGGCTGAGGTCACATCATCTTTGCACGAGGGGAAGATTGGCAAGGAAGAGCGACCACTTCTCAAACGCTTTTTGTCTGCGATTGTTGAAGAAGAGTGATTAAAGAACCTCGGTGAGGATTTTTTCAAGTTCTGTATTAATCATCAGAATGAGGGTACCAAATTCTGGTGGAATGTTGGGGTCTTCATAGAGCTCCTCAAGTTTTGATTGCGCCATAGCAATACGTACATCAATCTTTTTCGCTTTATTGAGAAGCCAATTGTCGCAAGCCTCTTTGGCTTGTCGACGAATATTTCGAGGGACTTTTGGATCATCAATTTGATTGATCACCGTGGCCACTTGTTGAAGACGAGTTTCGATATCCATAATCACAGCCCCTTTGGTCGGTACATATCGCTGTGTGTAGGCCGTCTTTAAGTTCATTGCCACCATCCGCACATCATGGACATCACAGAAACTGAGCTTCTTGGTTGGTCAAGGGTCTTTGTCATCGTTCTTGGCATGGGATGGGCCGCATGGATGGATCATAAAGAGAGGCGAGTGAACAATGAACATTGGCTTGTCTGGATTAAACCAGCCATCTTTCTTTGGACGCTCGACCTCATCAACCAGGGTGCTGACTGGACAATATATCTCACGGCATCCGCCGTTATTGCCTATGCAAGCGGTGCTGTTTTGGGCCGGCCATCCTTGTCCGACATACGCAAAGGTTCTCGCCTTGACATGATCGTCACCTTGTGGTACGCCGTCAGCGCAATAGGAGTGGTCGCCGGTGCACTTGTCTACCAATCCACGGACCCACTTGAGGTCATTCTCGGAAACGATACGAGTCTTGGAGCACTCTGGTGGAAAACATTGAGCGTTCTGTTTGTGATTTTGATTATTGATGCTGCATGGAGACTACGCTTGCTCCACGGAGGGGCAGATGCAAAGGCGCTCATGTGGGTTGCAATCCTTATTCCGGATTGGTCCACAGTGCCTCTTCTCTGTTCGGATGCCACAAGTGTTGCCAATGTAGCACTCCCACCGAGCCTAGCGCTTCTGATGTGGGGTGGATTGAGTTTCCTTCTGATCCCATTTATTTTGCTCGCCAACAATGCTCTATCAGGTCATATTCGGAGATTTGGAGACCTCCGCCTAGCCTGGCATGCATCCCGAATCCAATTGGATGCTGTTCTCTCCAAGCATGTATGGCTGTTGACGACACTCATCGAAATGCCAGATGGTACGACAAAAACCCACCACAGGTCTCGAGCGCCACGTACCACTCCCTCACGAGAAGATTTGGAAGCATCAGTCAAGGCCCTCGAAGACGCAGGTGTTGACAAGGTGTGGGTGAGCTCAAAATTACCCTTGCTGGTCTTTTTGTTCCCAGCGATAGCACCACTTGTGTTGTTGGGTGATCCAATGGCACTCATCATGCCAATGTTTGGGCTTTGAGTGAACGCCTTAGCATCATGCGCCCTTGCGTTCTGCATTCTTAGGCCGTAGGCCCTTGTAGCCGCACTTTCTACAGCGAGTGGCTCTCCAAGCGTTGCGTGCATTGCACTTCATGCAAATCTTCACGCGAAGCAAGCGCTCCTCTGCTTCAGGGAATCGTGCCATGGCCAAGCGACAAACTCCCCCTATTTAACCACAACCGAGGTGAGCAATGTAGGACTGTGAGGCATTTTAGAAAGATGCATGGTCTATTCCCTCTGTGGAAGCAGTGTTGAAAGCCCTTGGCTTACACGCTGTGTCATGCGTGTGCTACGCCTGCCTGGCATTCACCACGACGCGAATGTCGTGGTTGTGACAGGTTCGGCCGGATCACTGCTGATCAACGCAGGCACCTCGTGGTACCAAGCACTGCAAGTCGAGCGAGTGAAAGGGCAAATTGGAGAAGAGGCAACATTGGATCGAATCTTACTGAGCAGCAAAAGGTATCCATGTTCTGGTGGAGCCAAACATATTTCTCAGAATTTTGGCGAATGTCCAGTTCACATTCACGAAGAGGGGCAAGCAGCACTGGAAACTGGAGATTTCTTTTCCACTTGGGCAAATCGGTATGACTCGGACATGCCCCCCCTCTCAACAGAACCATGTGGGCCGGGGGAAATTTTTGCTCTTGGCGATGGTGAAGTCGAAGCGATTCACCTTCCTGGTTGCTCCCCTGATGAAATGGGTTTTTGGGTTAAAGAACAATCGATGATGATTGTTGGTTGTATCCTTCCAAGGGCCGACCGGCCGGCAAGATGGGACTTACCCGGCGGTTGTTTACCCGACCTGATTGAGAGTTTAGAACGCATTCAACAACGAAAACCCTCTGCTATTGTCCCCATGCAAGGGCCTGCAATTAAAGGGAAAAATCACGTTCATGATGTTCTTGAGCAGCATCTCAAATTTCTGCGTGATTGTCTTACTCGTGACGGCGCACCTCCAAAATCGTGGGGTAGGCCAGCTCCAACAGCGATGTGGTACACTTCACATCCGCCATGGCCACTTCAAGAAAAAGAATCCATTTAGGCAACCGCTGGCAAATCAAGCATCAGGGGTTGGGGCCCATCTGAGGCCAGTTGTTGCGATTCGAGGATCTTGGCTCGTCTATTTGCACGTTGCTTAGCTTTCTCTTCAAACGGCTGCCGACCATTGGTGTGGGTGGTTTGTGAACCATCCATGGAATAACTTGCTCGATTCCATCCGCTCTGGATATGTATGATTTGATCGTGTAATCTCAAACTCGAGATTGGACCATCATAAGTGAAGAGTTTCACGCCTCGGCGAGGCACATTTGGGCCAACCATCCAAACTTGCCCACCCTGAGTTGCCACGAGGAACGAGGTCTCATTTGGCGAAGCGCTGCACATTGAACGAACAACGCCGCCATCAACTGTGAATTTATCGACGAGATCGAGCATGGGCAGGGTGAGGTACGTCACACCACCGTTGGCATCACCGATGATTGCAGATTCGATGCGATTTGTTGGTCCTTTGATCACCAACATGACCGTTGCAATAGCATCGAGTTTGATTCGACGGTTGGTTCCATGGTGAGGACGCCATTGTACGAGGCCATCATCCATGGCTACAAGGCATCCGTCTGGGGTTACAAGGCTTCTGACAACGACTCTGTTGTTCATACAACTGAATTCAGGGCCGGGGGTGTACATTCATTTTGCAGACCCCGAAGGGAAAACTGAAAGTGAATCAATACGTGTCTTCGGATTTGTTGTCCTTCTTCCACTTACGGTAGCAGGACTTGCAAACACGAACCCTACCTTTGCGTTCGGTGTAGCCTCCGTCGCCCCACACATCGATGGCATTGTCAATCGATAAGGAGCGCCCTCCGAAGGATTTGTCAGCAAAACCATCGCAGCCGTTGACGCCACATGGGATCTCGCCTACTTTCTTCGATTTCTTGGTGGTTGTTTCGTTGGTTTCACCAGCGTCCGCTTTGTGCTTTCGTGCCTTTGCCTTGAAGCCCATGTGTCATAGCACCTGTGCCCGATTCAATAATGTTACCACGAGTGGAATGCTTCACTGTTCGGAAACATACCCAAGTTGGCTCAGCAAACCGTCGATAAGACGCAGGAGGCCACGAAGTGTGACTTCGGAAACATTCGCAACACCACACACCTCTGATTGTGTTCGAGGCGATCCGGATTCTGAAGAGGCTTTGTAAATCAACGCAGCGGCAACGCCCATTGGTTTCTTTCCTTGCCAGATGTCTTCGTGTGGTTGGATGGCGTTCCATAAGTGCCCGACTTGGATGTGGATGTTGGGGGGAAGTTGCAAATCCGAAATGAACTTGTCAAAATACTGATCTGGTGAAGAGATCTTGTGAAGATTGAGGCGACGTGAGACTTGACGAATCAATCGAGACAATTCCTTTTCCGTGACATCAAATGCTTGAGATATGTCTGGGATTTGACGTGGTAGATTTTCTTGCCTGGCTACAAGGTATGTGCATGCTGCAGTGACACCGGCAATCGAGCGACCTGTTACGAAGCCTTCGCTAGACAGGCGTCGGTACAAACGTGCAGCTTCCTCTTGGAGTGGTTTTGGTAGACCAGAGTTGTCACGAATGAATTGATTTGCCCGCACCAAGTTCCGCTCTCGACTCTTGCGGGTTTTCGAGCGTTCATCGATCACACGTCGACGACGCCATTCTCGGCGAGCCCGCGACGAGATCCCGTGGCGGCCGGCTGAGCCAGTGTTGAGGTCCCGTACATCGATTGTGGTGTTCAGACCTTTATCGGCAAGTGTGTAGGTCAGTGGTTGGCCAACCCTTGAACGGTCTTGGCTCCGGTCACGGTTGGTCCATTCAGCGCCCGGATCGATGACGTTTTCCTCGACGACTAGGCCGCATGCGTTACAAGTGATCTCGCCACGACCGGCGTCAAGTTGCCAATCGACAGCACCACATTCCTCACAAGGCCTCGTATGGCCTTCGAGGGTGCGTCTCACTGTATGGTTGGCGTGCTCACGCCCCCGTATGAGTGGGGAGCTCGTGTTCATTGTGTCCGTATCGGCTTGTGTATTTTGCTTCATCATCTCAACTCCTTGTTCAGTAGTTGGGAACCTTTCTATTTAAAACCCTGTATGGGGGTGCTGTGCGGTTAACGCATGACCACTCGTAGGATAGACGGTGTGTGTGGGGTTCTCGCTAAGTAGTTAGGAACGATGCTCAACTGAATATAAACTGTTGTTTGAAAAAACTCAATCGAAGCCAGGGCTGAACCAAACGAGAGCAAGAGTTCAAAGACGGTACGCGGTCACCACGGGACGGAGAGAGCATTATGCCAGCAACCGTCGTCCTTGGCGCCCAATGGGGAGATGAAGGAAAAGGAAAGTTAGTCGATCGTATTGCAGAACAAGCCACTTGGGTTGTTCGATTCCAAGGCGGCAACAACGCTGGACACACGGTTGTTCTGGGAGAACAAGTCCTCAAATTCCACCTTCTTCCCTCAGGCATCACGCGCAAAGAGTGCAACCTCATTTTGGGCGATGGTATGGTCGTCGACCCTTGGGTTTTGGACAGGGAATTGAACGGTTGGAAGGCATCAACAGACGAAGACCCACGCGGTGAGCGATTGTTCATCAGCGAACGTGCTCACATCATTCTCCCCTACCATTGCATTCTCGACGGCCAGGATAAGAAAATTGGAACCACTGGACGTGGCATCGGGCCCACATATGCCGACAAAATCAACAGAATCGGATTGCGATTTGGAGATCTTTCCGAAGTCGATGGCGATTCGAATTGGATGGAAACAACGACGGCTCGAATGAATGCGAGCCTCGAAGCAGCTGGCTGCAAAGATCGTATTGAACAATCCAAACTTGCCGAAGACATTGCATGGATTCATGCGACGTACGCCCAAAGTATTGCCAACACCGGGCTCATGCTCGACAATGCACTCAAACTCGGCGAGCATGTGATTCTTGAAGGTGCTCAGGGTTGTCTGCTCGACATCGACCAGGGTACATTCCCATACGTCACTTCATCCGTAACCTCACGAGGAAACGCTGGTCATGGAGCGGGGATTCATCCAGGCCACGTGAATGAAGTCATTGGTATCACAAAGGCCTACATCACTCGTGTTGGTCACGGCGCCATGCCAACTGAACTCGAAGATGAAGTTGGGGACCACTTAGGTACTGTAGGCCATGAATTCGGCACCACGACTGGCCGAAAGCGACGCTGTGGTTGGTTTGACGCAGTCGTGATGCGGCATGCCCACCGAGTGAATGGCTTCACTGGCCTTGCTTTGACGAAACTTGATGTGCTTGGTGGCCTTGATGAACTCAAGATCTGCGTCGCCTATGAACTCGATGGCAAAGAGATCCTCGAGATGCCAGCAAGCGCCACCGCTTTGGCACGCTGTAAACCAATTTACATCACCATGCC
>Ga0115012_10001792_pt1 | contig 12446 bp, 15 predicted proteins | sample TroAtlMetagenome_FD_88706 | JGI IMG/M metagenome (GOLD analysis project Ga0115012, IMG submission 88706) | Marine eukaryotic phytoplankton communities from Atlantic Ocean - Tropical Atlantic ANT10 Metagenome | ecosystem: Environmental > Aquatic > Marine > Oceanic | place: Tropical Atlantic...
AGTAATAGTGTTTATGATTTAGAAGATGGTCACACTTATTCTTCCCCAAGATTAACTAGAATTAAACAACCCCATCAAGTGGATAAATATTTTTGGGATATAATTAAGGAATCTAAAATTGAAGGTATTTTAAAAGACCTTTTAGGCCCTGATGTATCATTAAAAACGAGTAAATTAAATACAAAGTACCCTGATGGCGGAACAGCTATTGAATGGCATCAAGACTGGGTATTTTATCCACATACGAATGATGATGTTCTAGCGCTTGGCATAATGTTAAATGATGTTGATTATGATAATGGCCCATTAATGGTGATACCCGGGAGTCATAAAGGACCAGTTTTAAGCCATGAGAATGAAGAAGGTTTATTTTGCGGAGCAATTAATCCTGAAGATTCAAATTTTGATATCAATAAAGCGGTAACCTTAACTGGCAAAGCAGGATCAATGTCAATCCATCATGCAAGAACATTGCACGGGTCAGCAACAAATAACAGTAATAGAAATAGACTTATTCTTTTTTATGAATGTAATTCTGCAGACGCCTGGCCATTGGTTGGGACCGGTGTTTATTTAAAACAATCCTCACCTGGAGATCTTTGGAAACAAATGCAATCACAAATGCTATGTGGAAATGTTTGCTTAACACCAAGAATGACACCAGTACCCATTAGGCTTCCTTTGCCACCACCTCCAGACTATGGGTCAATTTTCAAAACACAAAAAACAGGTAATGCTAAATCCGCCTTTTAGTTTTCTTTAATATTTATTATCTTTGGAAGCTTTTCTTCTGGGATATGTCTTAATAACTTTATTGTTAGCATACCATCTTTCAAAATAGCTTCCTCAACTTCAATATGTTGTTGTAGTTTGAATTTTTGTTCAAAAGATCGACTGGCTATACCTTTGTGAATTATATCTCCAGTAGTTTTATTATTTTTGTTACCTTTAATAACTAAAACATCATTTAAAAGTTCAATAACTAATTCATCATTTGAAAATCCTGCTACGGCCAAAGTTATTTCATAATTAACTTCACTTTTTTTTAATATATCGTACGCAGGGTAATTCGATAATTTTTGCTGAGAAACTTTACTTAATTCTTCAAAAAGTTGATCAAATCCAACAAATGATTTTAATAAAGGTGGTGGAAAAATACTCATTTATTTATTTAAACTCCCTTAATAACTATAGACTTTTTGTTAAATAATTGTCCATTTTTTAAAATATTTGGTATCATTATTTATTCAATAAAAGCTAAATATTAAATATATTGAAATTAGTTTTTGTTGTTGATTGAATTTCAAATACTCTTGTATAAATATCTTAACTAACAAAAAGAATGGTCAATTTATGAAACTTTTAATATATTATTTTTCATTTTTAATATTTTTCACTGCTAATGTCAAAGCTCATGAATGCATGCTTTCTGGAACTACTGCAAAAGAAATAACAATATATAATACATGTTTAACAAATAGCAAAAAAAGTGAAAACAATAACTTAGTTACAGTTAGCATGCTAAAAGTTAAAAATGAAAAATTAAAGAAAGACAATGCATTACTAAGAAAAAAACTTTTAGAAATTAAAATTAGATTTGATAATCTTAGTGTTATATTAGATTCATACGTAAATAATTGAAAGGCTATGAAGTCATGAAAAAAGCAGTTATTATTGGCGTTGGTCCGGTTGATGGTCTTGGTGCAGCTTTAGCAGAAAAATTTTCTAAAAATGGTTTGGAAGTTTTTATTTCTGGAAGAACACAAAGCAAACTTGATAAAGTTTCAGACTATCTTTATGAAAAAAAATATAAAGTACATTCTATTCTTGCAGATTCAACTAATACTGAAGATTTAAATAATTTGTTTAACCAAGTTGGTAAAGGTTTGGATTTAGCCATATATAATGTAGGAAATAATATGCCTGGAAAAATTATTGATATGGAGCCAGAATATTTTAAGGAATGTTGGGAACAATGCTGTTTTGGAGGTTTTTTGTTTTCAAAATTTGTCATTAATAGGTTTATTAGTGAACAAACACCTGGAACTATTTTGTTTACTGGGGCTAGTGCATCATTAAGAGGAAAAAGTAATTTTGGTGCATTTAATTCTGGGAAAGGTGCCTTAAGAAATTTTTGCCAAGCTTTAGCAAAAGAATGCCAAGTGCTCAATATACATGTTGCTCATATTATTATTGATGGTGGGCTAAATGGAGAACGAATAAAAACAAGAATACCTAATTATGAAGATATTTTTGGTAAAGATGGTTTAATAAGTTTAAATCAAGTTACAGATGCTTATGAGTTTTTATACAAGCAGAAGAAAGATGGATGGACTTTTGAATTAGATTTAAGAACATATAAAGAAAATTGGTAAATAAAAAACATAATAGGAGTACAAAATGTCATTATTTGATTTAAGTAATAGGGTAGCTTTAATTACTGGTGGAAATGGAGGAATTGGTTATGCAATCTCAGAATCCTTAGGTTTGCAGGGAGCTAAAGTAGTTGTGGCAGGAAGAAATAAAGAAAAAAACGCTCAATCGGAGACATCTTTAAAAGAAAAAAATATTGAATCCTGTTCATTTGAAGTTGACGTAAACAATGAATCTTCATGTCAAGAACTTGTGAATGCTACAAAGAGTAAATTTGGTAGAATAGACATTTTGGTAAACAATGCAGGAACAAACATCAGAAAGATGCCAGAAAATTATGAGTTAACTGAATGGACTTCAATAATTAATACTAATTTAGTAAGTATGTTTATTTGTTCAAAAGCTTGTTTTCCACATTTCTGCGAATCTGGGCAAGGAAAGATTATCAATATCGGTTCAATGCATTCGATATTTGCTTCACCAGTTGGAAGTGCTTATGCAGCGAGCAAAGGGGGGGTGGTTCAATTTACAAAGAGTATAGCTAACAGTTGGGCAAAAAATAATATTCAAGTTAATGCAATTTTACCAGGGTATATAGACACAGAAATGACCAAAAAAGCTAGAGTTGATATACCAGAATTACAAAAAAGAGTTGAAGAAAGAACTCCTGTAGGTCATTGGGGAAAACCTGAAGATTTAGGCGGTACAGCAATTTTTTTAGCAAGCAAAGCTTCTGATTTTGTAACAGGAACAGCTATCCCTGTTGACGGAGGTTATTCAATTAATGGATAAAAATTGTTGCGAGTATTAACTTTAATTTTTATAATAATTTCATGAATAAAAAAGTAGAAGTATTAATTTATAAACCGACTAAAAATGCTATGCAGTCAGGTTATGTTTCAAAAGATCATTGGGAATTAAAATATTTACATACATCGAAAGTTAAGCTTGATTCATTAATGGGTTGGTCTGGTAGCAATGATACAAAAAAACAAATTATATTAAAATTTGAAACACTTAAAGATGCTATTGATTATGCTGAAAGAAATAGTATTTCATATAAAGTGATTGCTGAACAAAAAAGAAATATTAAGCCTAAATCATACGCAGCCAATTTTTCTTTTAACAGAAAAGGAATGTGGACTCATTAACTTTTAATCATTCTAAGGGATTTTTAAATTGATATGGTGAACGCGAGAGGATTCGAACCTCTGACCTACTGCTTAGAAGGCAGTTGCTCTATCCAGCTGAGCTACGCGTCCACTCTGATGTAATATATAATAATTTTTAAAAATTTGAAGTTTATTTTTACATTACTAGCAAATTAATAATAGATGCTTCTACTGTTACACGTCATTTTATCTGGAATTTTATCAAAACCTTCAAGTTTATTACCAACGCTCAAAATTATTGGTTGAAGAATAGAGGTTACTTTGTCCATTAACCAACCAAAATCTGTTGTTCTATAAAATATTCTATCTTCCCATAGAACATATGAACCTTGTTTTTTAGCCAAGACATTTCCAATAAATTCAAATTTTCCATTAATCCTTCTGAAAACTATGTCTTCTGTATCATTATCATTTCTCATAAAAATAAATTCGAATTTTTTTTTGGTTTTGTTTTTGTCTTCACAAATAAAACCAAAATTGGGAAGGGTAACTTCATTTGCATTTGATATTTTTAAGTTAACTAAAGGTAAAATAATTATTAAATTGAATAAAAAAAATAAAGATTTTTTTTTCCAACTTTTTTTTAGTTTATTTATTTTTATCATCATCATTTAAGACTTTGTATTCACCATCAATTACATCATCAGTTTTTACATTTGTTTTTACAGTATCTTTTTTTGTATAGAAATTAAAACCAGACTGATCAAATTGATATCCTTTATTAAGAGTATTAAAATTAAATGTATTTTTAAATTTTTTTGGAGTTATAAAAATTAATCCTGGTAGCGTTAAAATGATTGCAAAAATCCAATGCCATTCTAAAACATGAGTTATTCCAAAGAATGCGGCTAAGCTTAGTGGTAAAGGGAATTTAAAAAATATACAAAAAAGTGTTACTAAAAGAGCTATCCATGGCCCATAAAAGTGTTGAATGCCTAAAAAACCAACTACGACATGAAAAATTACTAATAAAAACAATATAAGTATTAAAAAAATTCCAATTTTTAATATATTTAAAGGGTTAATATTCATTGTCCATTTAATCTTCTATTATAGTACCTGAAAACTGTTTTAAAAAAAAATTTTTTTTCCCTGCCCAAAAACATTTTTTTGAATTAGGTATGGCTTGAACATAACTTTTCTTTTGCATAAGCTTGTAATGTTGGTCACAACCTAAAAAAGATAAAATTAAATTAGAATTTTTAAAAATTATTTTGTCTTTTCTTCCTTTTTTTATTTTTATAGAAGTTTCATTTGCTAAAAAACATTGACCAACTCTTTGTTTTTTACAATTTTTTTCTTTGCTATTTATATTTTTAATATGCACGGCATAATTATTTTTAAACAAAAAACCATCATCATCTAGCATTTTGCAATTATCTTCAGGAGGTTCAGTCTTTCCAGAAAATTCACATTCAAACCAATATCCGTTAAGTTCTTTTATTTCATTTGCAAATGAAAAATTTGACAATAATATTAAAAATAATATTGAAGAAAATAGTGATTTATTAAAAAGTTTCATAATTGAATTTAAATTAAAATAAACATGAATTTAAAATATGGTTAAATTATGATTGTTAAAACTCTTAAAAAAGATAGTGATTTTGTAGCTTTTGTAAATGATATTGATTTAACAAAATCATTATTAGAAAAAGATGCATTGAAATTAGATAAACTAATTAATCAATATGCGGTTTTAATTTTTCGAAACCAGAATGTTTCTGATGAACAACAAATTAAATTTACAGAATTATTTGGAAAGATTGAAGAATCTGGTGTTAAATCTAATATAACAAAACCAGATGCTCGAAGGCTTTCAACTAAGATAGCAGATGTATCAAATATTGATAAAAATTCTAAAGTTTTTAAACACAATGATCCACGTAGAATTTTCAATTTAGGTAATCGTCTTTGGCACTCTGATAGTTCTTTTAAAAAGATACCTGCAAAATACTCAATCCTATCTGGGAGAACCGTTTCAAAACAAGGTGGTAATACAGAATTTGCCGACATGAGAGCAGCCTATGATGGTTTAAATTTAAAAATGAAAAATGAAATTAATGATTTGATTTGTATGCATTCATTAATCTATTCACGTCAAAGATTAGGTTTTGATATGACCAAAGAGTTAAGTGCAGATGAAATTAAAAACTTCACCCCTGTCGAGCAACCAATGGTAAGAATAATTCCAATGACACAAAGAAAATTAATCTACTTGTCTAGTCATATTGGAAAAATAAAAGGTATGTTAAGGCCAGACTCCATGTGTTTGGTAGATGATTTAATTGAATATGCTACAAAATCTAAATTTGTATACATTCATAAATGGAAGAGAAATGATATTGTAATGTGGGACAATAGACAAACAATGCATAGAGTCAGACATTTTGATGACACAAAGGAATATAGGGATATGAGAAGAACAACAGTATTAGGTGAAGAAAGACTAATTTAGATTTTGAATTTTTTTCTCATCTTTAAGAAACTGTTTTTAATGTCTTCAATTAAATCTCTAATGTCTTCAATTCCAACATAAATTCTCAAATATTGACCGCTAGGGAGATAACTGCTTGATAGATTCCGCGAATTTTTTAAGTCAGTCATAGTCATTAAACTTTCAAACCCTCCCCATGAAGCTCCTTTTCCAAACAATTTGCATTGATCTGCAAAATATTCCACTGCTTTTTCTGGTATTTGTTTTTGGAATTCAATTCCGAAAATACCTGAAGAACCTTTAAAATCTCTTTTCCATAAATTGTGGTCAGGGTGATTTTTTAATGCAGGGTGAAAAACATTTTTAACCTCTTTTTGTTCTGAAAGGTATACAGCTATTTTTTTTGAATTAAAAAAAGACCTTTCTAACCTTAAAGGAAGTGTTTTTAATCCACGTAAAGCTAAAAATACATCATCCGGCCCAACGCTTTGGCCCGAATTAATTCTCCATCTTTTTATTTCCTTTAGGTGTTTGCCATTTGAAACTGTTACTCCTAACATCACGTCTGAATGACCACCAATGTATTTTGTTATTGCCTCACAAACAATATCAACACCAAAATCAAGCGCATTAAAATAAATCGCAGTACCCCATGTATTATCAATAATGGTTGTTAAAGAGTATTTTTTTGCAATTTGAACAGCTTTTTTTATGTCAATTATTTCAAAAGTGTATGTTCCTGGGCTTTCTATATATAAAACCTTGCTGTTTTTTTTGATTTTACTTTCTAGATCTTTTAAATTTCTTGGATCATAATAACTATATTCAATGTTTAATCTTGGAAATTCTTCTTCAATAAACCTTCTTGCAGATCCGTAAACACAATCGGGAAACAAAGCGTGCTCATTAGATTTTAATATTGACATTAAGCTGTTAGTTATTGCCCCCATGCCTGATGGGGCTAAAACTGATCCTTTCGCTCCATAAATATTAGCAATTGCAAATTCTAAGGATTCGTTTGTTGGAGTTGCGTTTCTACCGTATGTATACCTTTTATTTGTCCTATTTTTATATTCTCCCATCGTTGGAGAAAGTATAGTGCTAACATGGTAAACTGGTGGATTGACAATGCCAAAATTTTCTTCTGGATTAAGTCCAGAATGTGCTGCCAATGTATTTATTTTGTAATTTTTATTTATTTTTTTTTTCATAATAATTAATCAATTTCAAACTTAATTCAATTTTTTTTCATTTTTCTCTTGAAAGTATGGTTAATAAGTACAAAATTAACCATTAATTCATGAATTGTCATGACATATTTTAGTGGAGAGATAAATGAAGTTAAAAATGCTTTTAGCAACTTCGGTTGCTGGAGTGATGTTTGCAGGCTCAGTGCTTGCAGGCACTCTTGACGACGTAAGAGCAAGAGGTAAGCTAAATTGTATTATTAATACAGGCTTAGCTGGTTTTGCGGCGCCAGATGACAAAGGTAAGTGGCAGGGCTTTGATGTTGATTTTTGTAAAGCTGTTGCTGCTGCTGTACTAGGTGATGCTAACAAAGTTTCATATACTACAGCTACTGGTAAAACAAGGTTTACTAAACTTGCTGCTGGAGAAGGCGAAATCTTATCCAGAAACACAACTTGGACATTCTCCAGGGATGTGGATTTAGCACAAACTTTTATTGGTGTTAACTATTATGATGGCCAAGGGTTTATGGTTCCTAAGAAGTTAGGCGTTAAGTCAGCTAAAGATTTAGACGGAGCATCAGTATGTATTCAAACAGGAACTACAACTGAGTTAAATCTTGCAGAGTTTTTTGCTGGAAATAACATGAAGTACAACCCTGTACCAATTGAGACAAATTCAGAAGCTCAAGAATTATATAAAGCTGGAAGATGTGATGTTTATACAACTGACGCATCAGGCTTATATGCAACTAAGATGAGTTTTGATAATCCAGATGCTCACATGGTATTACCTGAAATCGTTTCTAAAGAGCCTTTAGGGCCTGTTGTAAGACATGGTGACGATCAATGGGCTGATATTGTGGCTTGGGTATTAAGAGCTATGATGGCTGGTGAAGAAAAAGGAATAACATCTAAAAATGTTAAAAAGTTAGCAGGTCAGGATAATAAAGATAAAGAAATTAACCGTTTGCTTGGTAAAGATCCACTTCAAGGTCTTTCTAAGTTAGGTCTTTCACCTGATTGGGCTGTAAATGTTATTAGCCAAGTAGGAAATTATGCAGAAAGTTTTGAAAGAAACTTATATCCATTAACAATTGTAAGGGGCATGAACGCTCTTTATAAAGATGGTGGATTGCATTATATTCCGCCTATAAAATAAACGTTTAATATTAATGTTTAAAAGAAGCGTCTCTTCAATTATGAAGAGGCGTTTTTTCATTGATCAGAATAAATATTACAATTTTTATTGATATATATTTAAAGTAATTTACTTTATTGCTTTTGTATTAATATTAAATATTTTGAAAAATTATATGTTTTTAAATTTTAATAAGATTTGGCGAAACGAGAAATCTAGAGAAATATTAATTCAAGTAATTGTGTTAATAGGATTAGGTTGGTTTATAGCTTGGCTTGCTGGAAATGTAGCTGGTAACTTTGAAAGATTAGGAAAAGATTTAAGTTATGAATTTTTAGGAATTCCTGCTGGATATGATATTAATCAATATTTAATTCCCTACAATAATAGAGATACCCATTTAAGAGCAGCAATAGTAGGTTTATTGAACACTGGTTTGGTAGCAATATTTGGAATAATAATAGCTACAATTTTCGGATTGTTTCTCGGTGTTTTAAGGCTTTCTAAAAATTGGTTAGCAAGTAAAATTGCATATTGGTATGTAGAGTTTACTAGAAACGTTCCCATTCTTCTACATATTCTTTTATGGCATGGTATTATTATTAATACTCTTCCTCATCCAAAAAGAGCTATTGATTTTGGTGAAATGGCATTTCTTACTAACAGAGGTTTTTATTTACCTAAACCAATAACAGAATCAGGTATAGAGATAATTTATTTATTTACTATTATTGGTATAATTTTTTCAGTTGTTTTTTATAAATATACAAAAAAGCTTCAAGAAAACACAGGTAAGCAACTACCTGTTTTTTGGATTAATTTATCAGTCTTAATTTTGCTGCCAGTAATAGCTTTTTTTCTATCTGGCATGCCTGTTAGTCTGAGTATACCTGCTTTAAAAGGATTTAATTTTAGGGGAGGTTTTCATTTAAGTCCTGAATTAATAGCTTTAACTTTTGCACTTGCTATATATACTGCTGCGTTTATTGCTGAAATTGTGCGAGCTGGAATTTTAGCAATAGATAAAGGTCAAAGGGAAGCTGCTGAGTCAATTGGTTTAAAGCAAAACAGGGTTATGAGTTTAATAATACTTCCTCAAGCTAGAAGGGTAATAATACCTCCCTTGACTAGTCAGTATCTAAACTTAACTAAAAACTCATCATTAGCAATTGCGATTGGATATATGGATTTAGTTGCTACTTTAGGTGGAATATCTCTTAATCAAACTGGAAGAGAAATGGAAACAATGGTATTGGTATTGCTGATATATTTAAGTGTATCATTAAGTATTTCTAGTTTTATGAATTGGTATAATCATAAAGTAAAATTGGTAGATAGATAAATGGAAATAGATAACAAAAAATATCCTCCTGGTTCTTATCCAGACTTACCTCCGCCTCCAGGGACAATAGGGGTTATCGGGTGGTTGAAAAACAATCTCTTCTCTTCAATTAACAATTCTCTACTTACAATCATTAGTATTTATTTAGTTTATTTACTTGTGGATGGAGCAATTAATTGGTTTGTTTTGGATGCTGTTTTTGATGCAAACGATAAACCTAGTTGTAGAAAAATTGGTGATGGAGCTTGCTGGGCTGTTATAACTAGGCGAGTAGATCAATTTATATATGGCTTTTACCCTCATTTAGAAAGATGGAGAGTGGATTTAACTTTTGTAATGTTATTCATTGCAGCTGCACCTTTGTTATATCCAGAGCTTGTTTTAAGGAAATATTTGTTGTGGTTTAGTGGTATATATCCTTTTATTGCTTTCATACTTATAAAAGGGGGATTTTTTGGTTTAGAACTAATTGATACAAACCTATTTGGTGGTGCAATGTTAACTTTGATTATTGGTGTTACCAGTATTGCTTGTTCATTACCCTTGGGAATTGTATTGGCTCTTGGTAGGCAATCAAATCTTAGATTAGTTAAAGTGCTTAGTGTATGCTTTATCGAATTCATGAGAGGTGTTCCGCTAATTACATTGCTTTTTGTGGCCTCAACAATGTTGAATTATTTTTTACCCCCAGGAACAAATTTTAATTTATTGGTTAGAGTTATCATTATGATGACATTTTTTTCTGCTGCATATATAGCAGAAGTTATAAGAGGAGGAATTCAAGCAATACCCAAAGGACAGTACGAAGCAGCTGATGCAATTGGACTTACTTATTGGCAAACAACTAGATTTATTACCCTACCTCAGGCTTTAAAGATTTCTATTCCCGGAATAGTTAACACATTTATAGGTCTTTATAAAGACACCACACTTGTTGTTATAATTGGTCTTCTTGACCCTCTGGGCATAGGAAGGGCAGCTTTAGCAGATACAAAATGGAATGGACTTTCTACAGAAACATATTTATTTGTTGCACTCATCTTTTTTATTAGTTGTTTTGCAATGTCTAGATATTCACTTTGGCTTGAAAAAAAACTAAGTACAGATCACAAATAGGAAGATTATTATGGCACAAAAAAAAGAAAATAAAGTTATAGAAATTAACGCAATGCATAAATGGTTTGGCACATTTCATGTGTTAAAAAATATTAATCTTGAAGTTTTACAAGGTGAAAGAATAGTTATTTGTGGTCCTTCAGGTTCTGGAAAGTCTACGTTAATTAGATGTATAAATAGGCTAGAAGCTCATCAGAAAGGGGATATAGTTGTAAACGGGATTGAATTATCTGGAGATTTAAAAAATTTAGAAGCAATTAGAAGTGATGTTGGAATGGTTTTTCAATCTTTTAATCTTTTTCCTCATTTGTCTGTTCTAGAAAACTGTACTTTAGCCCCAATTTGGGTAAGAGGGATGCCTAAAAAAGACGCTGAAAGTTTAGCGATGGAATACTTGACTAGAGTAAAAATTCCCGAACAATCCTCTAAATTTCCTGGTCAATTATCGGGTGGGCAACAGCAAAGAGTTGCAATAGCAAGAGCTTTATGTATGAAGCCTCAGATAATGCTGTTTGATGAACCAACTTCAGCATTAGACCCGGAAATGATTAAAGAGGTTTTAGACACAATGATAGAATTGGCAGATACTGGGATGACAATGTTGGTTGTGACACATGAAATGGGATTTGCTAAAAAAGTTGCTGACAGAGTTATTTTTATGGATGAGGGAGAAATAATTGAACAAAATACTCCTAAAGTATTTTTTACCAAACCTAAAAATGAAAGAACCAAATTATTTCTTAGTCAAATTCTTAATCATTAATTTTCATCTATTGGGTAACCTTTTGTAGCCCATTCAGTCCAAGATCCATCGTAGATAGAAACATTTTGATTATCCATTAAACAGTAAAAAGCTAAAGCAATAACGCAGGCTGAAACTCCAGAACCACAAGTTGCTATAAATTTCTCATTTTTTGAAATTTTAAATTGAGAAATAATTTTCTTAAGTTCATTGTTGTTTTTTAAGTTACTGGGTGTACTGATTAAATGATTTGCAGGGAGGTTAAGAGAATTTGGTATATGACCTGATTTTAGTCCAGGTCTTGGTTCATTTCCCTTGCCTGAAAATCTTTCATAGGACCTAGCATCTAAAATTTTAATTGATTGGGAAGTCGAAATTGCACTTACTTTATCAATTTTTGCAACAAGCTCATTATTTTCTTCTTTAGCTACAAAATTTCCTTTTTGTTTAGGGTTTACTTTATTGGATGTTTCTCCTCCTATTGCTTTCCACTTGTTTATTCCACCTTCTAAAATTCTAATTTTTTCGTGACCAAAATATCTTAGCATAAACCAACATCTTGCAGATGAAAGTAAAGGTGAATTGTCATATATTATCACATTGTCATTGTTATTTAATCCTAATTTTTGCATATGATCTGTAAAAATTTCTTTGGATGGGAACATGTGGGGAAGCTTATCATTTGGATCAGAAATTAAGTCTATATCAAAAAAAACAGAGTTTTTTATATGCTCTTTGTTATACTCTTTTTCTGCAGAAATTCCGGTATTAGGAAGAAAAAAAGATGCATCAAAAATCATTAAATTATCTTCTTCTTCAATAATTTTTTTTAATTGATTTGCATTTATAAATATTTTTTTAAAGTTTGACATTTATTTTAACCAATTCGGAAATGGAAGAGATTTAGATTTAAGAAATTCTGGGTTCCATATTTTGGAT
>Ga0115012_10001794_pt1 | contig 12443 bp, 9 predicted proteins | sample TroAtlMetagenome_FD_88706 | JGI IMG/M metagenome (GOLD analysis project Ga0115012, IMG submission 88706) | Marine eukaryotic phytoplankton communities from Atlantic Ocean - Tropical Atlantic ANT10 Metagenome | ecosystem: Environmental > Aquatic > Marine > Oceanic | place: Tropical Atlantic Ocean...
AAAAAATGTAAAATTTAAGAACTTATTTAACAAAAAATAGTTTGATTACAAGATTCAAAATAAGTACTTTTGGAAAAGATAATCATATGAAATAAATAATGAAAAAATTACTCTTATCAATTCTTATTTTTAACACATTTGTAACACATTTAAGTGCACAAGAAAGCGAAGATGAAATAAAATTAGACGAAGTTGAGATAATTTCTAGCCCTAGAATTGAAATTAAAAGTTTACAAAACTCCATTAGTGTTATAAGTATCTCTAAAGAAGAAATTCAAAATAGTACAGCTACTAATGTTAGTGAATTATTACAACAAATAGCAGGAATAGATGTCAGAAGAAGAGGAGTTGAAGGGATGCAAGCTGACCTATACATAAGAGGTGGTTCATTTGACCAGACTCTATTATTAATTGATGGAATAAAAGTAGAAGACCCTCAAACAGGCCACCACACAATGAATATGACACTACCGTTAGAGGTGATAGAAAAAATAGAAATTACAAAGGGATCTGCAGCAAGGATATACGGTCAAAATGCATTTAATGGAGCGATAAATATTATAACTAAAAAAGATATTGAAAATAATATTTCGTTAGGACTTGCAAGTGGTTCATTTGATCAAAAAAGAGGAAGTATTACAATTCAAAAAGAATATAAAAATTCAAATATTTTGATTAACTACAATCGAAAAGAATCCGAAGGATATAGATATAATACCGACTTTAAAAATGATGAATTTTTTATCAAAACTAATTTTAAAATAAAAGATCAAAAAATATCTGCTATTGGAGCATTTAACGAAAGAAAATTTGGAGCAAATGGATTTTATGCAAGCCCAGAAGCTATCGATCAATACGAAGAAACTCAAGCAAGTATAATCGGATTAAGCACCACCTTAAAAAAAGATGATCTAATTATTAAGCCAAAACTTTATTGGAAAAGAAATCAAGATATGTATGTGTATTTAAGACAAGATCCGTCTGTTTACAGAAATATGCATATATCAAATAAAGTGGGTGCTGAAATTAATATGGTATTAAATAACCAACTTGGTATTTTAGGTATTGGAATCGACATATCAAACACTACATTATCAAGTAATAATTTAGGTCAAAGAGACAGAAAAATGTTACATATTTTTGCTGAACAACAAATGAAGTTTTTTGATGATAAACTTGATTTAACTCCAGGATTAACAATAACATATTTTTCTGATTTAGCAAATAGTACTGATCCTGATTCTGTTGAAACATCAGATGGATGGACAAATATTCCACATATATATCCAGGTATTGATTTAGGCTATAGTTTTAGTGAAAAATTTAAATTATATGCTAATTTTGGATATACCTTTAGGATACCCACTTACACAGATTTATTTTACAACAGTCCAACGACAGAAGGAAATGAATTCCTAGTATATGAGAAAGCATTAACCTCTGAACTTGGTATAAAGTATAAAAAAGAAAATTTTAATTTAACATTTTCTGCATATAATAGAGCTGCATCAGACGTAATTGACTATGTTAAAAATGAAGAGTTAGAACCCTGGCAAGCGAATAATATAAGGGATATTAATACCTTAGGATTTGAATTACATATGGGATACAAGTTTTATCTTGGTTCGCTTAACACACATCAAATAAATATTGGTTTTAGTAATATAGAGGATGATTTAAAAGAAACTGAATTTAACTTTTCAAGATATGCTTTAAACTCATTAAAAAATCAAATTACATCTACGTATTCATTTGAGCTTAACAATAAAATTAGCTCTACGATTGCCTTTAAAAACGCTAAAAGATTAAACGAAGAAAAGTATACAGTTCTTGATTTTAGAACAAATTATAAACTTAATAGATTTACTTTATCAGTAATATTAAATAATATCTTAGATACAGAATATTCAGAAACAAACCTGGTACCGATGCCTGGTTTTAATTCTTTAGTCGGAATTAAATATTCTATTAATTAATTTCATTTAGTTTTTGATAGATAAGATTATTCTCCCAACCTCTATACATGAAATAATTTATAAAAGATCTCTTCTTTTGATCAATAGTACCTTTAAGAAAATTTATTTTATTAGTTGAATATTCTTCAAAATATGAAAGATATTCATGCTCGGAAATATCATTAATATATTTATCTATTGTAATACTATCAATGCCTCTAGATTTAAGTTCATATTTTAATTTTATTTTACCCCACTTTTTTATTCGTAACTTTCCTTGAATAAAAAATTTAGTAAATCTTTCCTCATTTAAATAGTCACTATCAACTAAATAATTTATAATCTTAAGTTGCAAATCTTTTTCTGTGTTAAGAGTGTTTAATTTTTTCTTTACCTCTTTCAAGCATCGGTCTTGATAAAGACAATAAGATTGAATTTTTTCAACAATCACCTTATCTTGTTCGCTAAAATTAGTAAGCATAATTTACAGAAAAGATTACATTAAATCCAGGTGCTGAAATTCCTGAAGAATAGGGTCTATATAATTCATCTGAAATGTTTTCAATTGAAAAAGTAAAATCTATTTTTTCAGAAAAAGAATATTTTGATCTAAAATTATAGGTTATCCATGAAGGTGAATAAGGGTTTCCATTTTCGTCAAGCGCATACATATAAGGCTTGACTCTTTCAGATTCGGCTAAATTATTAAACGATATCTCTGAGTTAAAATTAATATATCCATCAAAAGTTAATTTCCCCCTGTTAAAAACCAAATGTAAATTTCCATAATTTGGAGGTATATGCCTTACTGGCAATGCAAAAGGTAATTCATTTAATTCATAACCTGCAATTAAATTTAATTGAGACTTTAAACTTAGGTTTTTACTTATGATCATATTTGTTCCAAATTCAAATCCATATATGAGAGATTTTGAGCCATTTTGCAATGCTTGAATCTGAGATAACTCTCCATCATAAATAATTTCTGTCACTCCATTTTCAAGAATGAAGTCATCTCTTATCAATGCGTCATATAAATAAGTTATATATGTTGAAAAGTCTAATTCAATATTATTTTTTGTTCTAAAATATCCCCCGAACTCCATTCCAAAAGATCTTTCTGGTTTTAAACCAGGATTTGGGACAATTACATTACCAGGCTCTGAATCAAAAACCTTTGCTAAATCATCTATATTTGGAGATCTAAAAGCAGTATTAATATTAAACTTCAAATTAATATATTTATTTCTTACCCAGCTTAATCCAATACCTCCTACAAATGCCCCATTATCTAAAGTTGTTTTTTCATATAAGAAATCATAGTAAATATTATTGTGGGATAAGTCAGCCTCTAACCTAGTAAAGCTATATCTCAAACCACTTTGAAAATATACATCCTCTATAATTTTATTCTTATAATTCATATATGCCCCAAAAGACATTAATTTTGAATTGTCAGGATACCTTGATGAGATCGGAAAGGATAAAGAATTCTCTATATCAGTGCTAAGACCAAAAGAACTTACCTTATTATTTATAAATTCTAATCCATAAGTTAGGTTTGAATTTATATTAATTTTTTTTGTTAGATCGAGATTTAAAGAAACAATGTCTAACTCCTCCTTTCTGGAATTTAAATTTGATTCGTTAAATTTCCTACTGTTTCTGATTTCTGAAAAATTTTGATATGCAGATGTAAATTTTAATTTATCAAAAATCAATGTTGATCTTGGTTTCAAAGTAATTTGATTATTAATTAGCATCCATTTTTGTGGACCATAAAACCAATCCCCATAAAACAGACCTCCTTGTTGGTCATCTCTAATCAACCGATCGTATCTAGGAATATCACTAGATTTTGAAATATGAAGGCCTAAATCAAATTGAATCTTATTATTTGGATTATATAAAATCTTTTGTAAAAAATTTAACTGATTATAAGCTGTATTTCTTTGAATTTTTGAATCTGAATTATCATTTAAAACATCTTCTCCCAAATAATTTTGTGTTACATAATTTGGCCTTAGATAATCAGATGGCCCGTTACTCCCCATTTTTAGATTTCCATAATCTGAATAAGAAACACTTGATAAAAACGCAATTTTATTTAGTCCATAATTTAAATCAAAATGGTTCATCTTTTCGTTAGCAGCAGATGAATATCTTGAATTTACATTTATCATAATTCTTGGTGATTTAATTTCAGATAATATTGGTTTTTTGGAATAAAAATTCATTACACCACCAATAGCATCACTTCCATATAAGACAGAAGCAGAGCCCATTATAATTTCTGTAGTCTCAATATTCATTGGTGAAACAGAAATAATATTATGTATATTACCCCCCCTGTATATTGCATTATTCAGTCTGACTCCATCAACAGTGATAACAAGTCTATTTGTAGAAAGCCCTCTTATCATGGGGCTACCACCTCCCAACTGACTTTTCTGTATATATACATTTCCAGATCTTTCCAATAAATCTGCACTAGTCATCGGATTTGTGAACTTTATGGTAGATTGATTTAATTGATTTATTTTTTTTGGTATTTCCCTTGATAACTGAGAAAATTTTGAAGCCGAAACGATAACCTCATTTAGAATTTCATTATCATAACTTAATTTTAAAATTTTTGGAATTGAAGATTTAATAATTTTCTTATTATTAAAACCATATTGTTGAATTGTAATAGAGTCAGAATCAGAAAAATTATCTAAACTAATATTTCCATCAATATCAGAAGTTACATAAAATTCAGTTGTTGTATACATTGATACACCTGCAATGGGATTATTCTTTTCATCTAAAATTTTTACATTCTGAGTAAATAAAATATAAGGGGTAAAAAATAAAAAAAGAATGATTCTGAACACTATTCAAAAAGTTTTCTGAGTATATCTAGCGATTTAATCGAATTAAAACTATCAATATGAAGCCTATAGTATAATATTATATTATCTAAAACTTTTTTTCTTTGCATAGATGATAAGGTTAGCGACTTTATGTTATCAAAATTTGTGCCTAAAATATTATTAAAACATGTAAGTTCATTTCCTTTTAATAAATAATTTCCAGATTCTATGTTGATGTATATACCTTGTTCTAAATCAAAAAAATCATAATGTTTGTTTTCACTATCAGGGTAGAAGCCAAAGTATTGCGTTAATCTAATCAGAAAAACGAGATGGAAGTATGGAGTAAAATCACTTTCATCAAAATAAATTATTGATGTTTCTATGAAATCATATAATAATAAATCTTTCTCTTGAAATTTTAATGTTTTTGATAAAATTTCAGACAAAAACATAACAACTACAGATTTATTATTGTCGATGTAAATTGATTTGAAATTTACTTTAAGGTCTACCTCTTTAAAAAAATGTAAGTCTCTTTTATTATTTAAAACAAAATCTATTTCTAGAATTGAAAGAGGATGGAAATAATTAAAAATATTTTTTTTCTTCTTTCCCTTACCAACCCTAACAATAAAAGAAAAGATTCCAGCCTTTCTAGTGATAATCCTAACGATAAGACTACTTTCTTTATAGCTAAATTTATTTAATACAATTCCTTTTGTTGATACAATCATTACCTAACAACCATAAGTTTTAAGATCTTAGTTTCATAAGTTTTAAGATCTGAAAGCATTATAATATATACACCTGATGAAACCTCTTTATTTCTTAAATTCTTTCCATTCCAAAAGGCAGTTCCACCATCAATTTCAAGATTAAATCCATTATATCTTTTATTCACATTTGATTGAGCTTCACCTACCAAATTACCCTCAATATCAGTGATTTTTATATTTACATTATTCGTTAAGCCTGAGATTTTTATTTTTTCAAATTGCATATCAAAAGAAGGTCTTACTGGATTTGGATAAACAAATGATTCTGAAAAATTATCTGATGCCGATGAACTTCCTGAGTTAAAACTAACAAGTCCCTTATCAGTTGCAAAAAAAACTTTTCCGCTTGAAAGGTTAACACTTATATCATTAATATTATTTGAAGGTAAAGGCGAGTTTTCTTTTGTAAAATGATAAATAGTTTGTTGCCCATTCGGAGAAAAATAAAATACTCCCGAACCAATAGTTCCAACCCATTTATTATTCGCTCCATCCACTTCTATATCCGAAATATACTGTTGCTCTAATAATTCTCTTGGAATTCCATCTTCAAGAATTACTATCTGCTGTGTTGAAATAACGGATGATTGAAAAAAATTAGAGGTATTATATAAAACTCTTAAACCTTTTATTGTGCCTATCCAAAGATGATTATTATTATCAACCGCTATAGATTTAACATTTGAAGATGGCATGTTGGACTGATCTTGACTGAAAACTTTTCTGATTTGAGTTGAAGTCCCTGAATTTTCATTGAATCCAATCAATCCAGATCTTAGACTTGCTATCCACTTGTTCCCGAATGCATCAATCTCTATGTCATTAAATCCAAGTTCGTCCATAAATCCGTCGTTAATTATTTGGGTAAAATTATAGCTGTTCCAATTATTCGAAGCTAAATTAAATGATTTTAATGGGCTATCAATTCTTGAATTGAGAACCCATAACACTCCGTTATCATCAAATTCGATATCAGAAACTCTTATACTTTTGTATTGAGGGTCCGAAGACAATAAAGATTCCAAATCACTGTTTGATTCATCAAAGAAATTGATTTGAATAAAATTTTCAAATTCTAAAAGACCTCCGTGAAAAGAACTTATAAAAACACTATTGTTAAAAGGACTGATAGCAATGTTATTTAGGTTAACAGCTTGATCTGAAATACTGTCTTTACTAATATTAATCCAATTATTTAATGATTCATTATAACTGCTCACCCCGTTAAATTTAAGTGGATAAGGATTATAATATTCAGTATAATCGCCATATGAAACCCATGTTTCATTGTTTAAAGATTCAACAGAAAAAATATTATTTTCAAGTGGCCCATTTGGTAGCAAATAAGAATTAAGAGATAAATCGAAATTCTCAATTCTTAAAACTCCATTTGTTGTTGTTCCTATATAAATATCATTTTCGTCAATTATAGCATTATTAAAACTTGTTAAGAAATCATTTGAATTAATGTTGAATAGCAATTCATTAAATTGGTTGTCGTAAATTAAACATTGATTTTTAGATGTAACTATTATTTTAGAATCATCTGCACTAACATGTAATATTTCATTATTAAGTGATAAAACATTATTTATTTGTCCATCATTTAAAGTATAAATATTTTGATCATTATAAAATAAAATTTTTCCATTATTAGAAATCATCCCTTTAAAGCTGCCAGAAAATATTTCATCCCAATTATTATAATCAATTAAATTTGAATCTAATGTAGCTCTTCTAATTCCACCTCCATTACTGCTAGAAGCATATATGTAATTTTCATCAAAAATTGTGTTACTAATATTTAAGAGACCTGCAAATTCTCCGATGTAAAATGTGTCTCCAAACTCAAATGAATTAAGGTCATACTCTGAAATACCATAATCTGTTGAGATAAATAATTGATCATTATTTTCTGTAAAATTATTTATTTTTTTATTTATTGGGGGGATTGTAGGCTTATTAAATACGTCGTATATATTTAATATTTCATTAGAATCCAAATTAATAATTTGAATTAATCCGTTTTTATAACCGATTGCTATTAAATTTTTATCTGAACTGTAATAAAATACAGAGATTTCATCACCAGAAAGACCGCTTAAAGTATCCCATTTTTCATCTTGTAAAAGGACTGAATAAAGTGAAAAAATTGAATTTGTCGACGAAAAAAATATATCACTACCACCCTTAGCTATTCCTGAAATATAATTGTAAGAATAATAAGATTCCCAATTTGAGTGTGTATTGTTTTCTTCTTCAATTGATAATTTACTTAATTCTTGAGCGAGAAAAGGATTATATATTATTAGAAAATAAAATAATAATTTAATTTTTGACATTAATCAATAGTAGTTTACTCTATTAAACGACAAATATACTAGTATAATATATAATATGTTTAATTAAATCACTCCTTGAGCAAGCATAGCATCAGCTACTTTGACAAAACCTGCAATATTTGCACCCTTAACATAGTTAACATATCCATTCTTTTGTTTACCATGTTCAATACATGAATTGTGGATACTTAACATTATTTCCCTTAACTTTTCATCAACTTCTTCTCTTGTCCAATTATACCTTAAGGAATTTTGAGTCATCTCAAGACCTGATGTTGCGACACCTCCAGCGTTTGAAGCTTTCCCAGGCGCATATAATATTTTTGATTTTATAAAAAAATCAACAGCACCCTTAGTTGAAGGCATATTTGCTCCTTCACTTACACAATTACATCCATTTAATACCAGTTTTTTTGCATCATTTTCATTTAGTTCATTTTGTGTCGCACATGGAAGAGCTATATCACAAGGAACAGCCCAAGGTGTCTTATCTTTTTTAAAAACAGCCTTTGGATATTTTTTTATATACTCACTAATTCTACCCCTCTGAACATTTTTTAGATACATTATAAATTTCAATTTTTCTTCATCAATACCTGAAGAATCATAAATGTAACCTGAAGAGTCTGACATAGTAAGTACTTTCCCACCAAAATGTAAAATCTTTTCAGCAGTATATTGTGCTACATTGCCTGAACCTGAGATAACAGCCTTTTTACCTTTTATACCATCATTAACAGATGCTAGCATGTCTTGTGCAAAATAAACAGTTCCATAACCTGTAGCCTCAGGCCTTATTAATGATCCTCCCCATGTCATTCCTTTGCCGGTTAGTACACCTGTAAATTCATTAGCTAATTTTTTATATTGACCATACATATAGCCAATTTCTCTACCTCCAACTCCAATATCTCCAGCAGGAACATCCGTGTTAGGACCAATATGTCTATATAATTCTGTCATAAATGCCTGACAAAATCGCATTATTTCACTTTCACTTCTTCCTTTTGGATCAAAATCACTTCCGCCTTTACCTCCACCCATAGGAAGAGTTGTTAGACTATTCTTGAAAACCTGTTCAAATGCCAAAAATTTTAAAATACTCATATTAACACTTGGATGAAATCTAAGGCCTCCTTTATATGGACCAATTGCTGAATTCATCTGAATTCTATATCCTCTATTTACCCAAATCTCACCATTGTCGTCCATCCATGAAACTCTAAATGTAACGACTCTTTCAGGCTCACACATTCTCATAAGAATATTTTTTCCATGATATATATTGTTTTCTAAAATATAAGGAATAACCGTTTCAGCAACTTCTTCAACAGCTTGCATAAATTCAGGCTCATGCCCATCTCGCTTACGAACGATTTTTAAAAATGCATCTATCTTTCTTTTCATAATTAATTATTTTTAATCGGATTAATGAATGAAATTAAATATTAATTAAAATTATGAATTTAAAATTGTTGTTTTAATAAAAAAAACGGAAATAATTAACAATTTTATAAAAATGCATTTTGTAAATCTTCAATCAAATCATCAGAATCTTCAATTCCAACACTTAATCTAATTAAAGAATCCGTAACTCCAGACTTTTCTCTTTCTTCCCTAGGAATGCTGGCATGTGTCATTGTAGCAGGGTGTCCGCATAGAGATTCAACTCCTCCAAGTGATTCAGCAAGGGTAAATAAATGTAGTCTTTCTAAAAATTTGATTGTTTGATCTTTTGTGTATCCTTTAATCCTAAAAGAAAGCATTCCTCCAAAATTTCTCATTTGTCTTTTTGCAACTTCATGATTAAAATGTGTTTCTAAACCAGGCCAATAAACTTTTTCAACCATTTGATTAGAATTTAAAAAGTGTGCTACTTTTGATGCATTTTCGCAATGTCTCTGCATCCTTACATGTAAGGTTTTTATCCCTCTTAAGGTTAAAAAACAATCTTGTGGCCCGGGAACTGCTCCGCTAGCGTTTTGAGTAAAATATAATTTTTCAGCTACTTCTTCATCATTTAACATTAATGCCCCTAAAACAACGTCACTGTGTCCAGCTAAATATTTTGTTGCTGAATGCATAACAACATCAGCACCCATTTCCAATGGATTTTGTAAATAGGGTGAAGCAAAAGTATTATCAACTACAAATAAAAGATTGTTGGACTTACTAATCTCAGCAAGGCCTGAAATATCAAATACATTAATCATGGGGTTTGTTGGTGTTTCTGCCCAGATAATTTTTGTTTTTTGATTAATAAGTAATTTTACATCTTCAAGATTATGCATTGAAGTAAAATGAAATTTAACGCCGTATTTTTCAAATATTTTGGTAAATAACCTGTAAGTCCCACCATATAAATCGTTAGTGCTAATCACTTCATCACCAGGTTTTAATAATTTTATAATCGCATCAACTGCTGCTAATCCAGATGAAAACGCTACTCCATATTTAGCATTTTCGAGACTAGCAAAAGCATTTTGTAATGCAGTTCTTGTTGGATTATGGGTTCTTGAATATTCAAAACCTTTATTTATTCCAGGGCTATCTTGAGCATAAGTAGAAGTTTGATAAATTGGTGTCATAACTGAATTATATGCTGGATCAATTATTTGCCCTCCGTGAATAGTCTTAGTGTTAAATTTCATACATCATATTTAAAGAATACAAAAGTATAGATTATCTTTAAATTTTAATAAGATTAAATGAACAAAAGAATCCTCGCGTTAATTGCAGCAATATTAGCCACTTCAATTTTTGGATTCAATCATACAATTGCTAAAGAATTAATGCCAGATGTATTATCACCTAATGCATTATTATACTGTAGAGTATTAGGTGCGGCTATATGTTTTTGGACTGTCTCATTATTCACAAAAAAAGAAAGAGTTAAGATTAAAGATTTTAAACTAATTATTATTTGTGCAATTTTTGGAATGGGTCTAAATATGATTACAGCACTTAACGGGCTCTATAACTCTACCCCGATAAATAGTTCAATTATTACTACACTTGCTCCAATATTTATTTTTCTTATATCTGTTATAATGCTAAAAGAAAGAATATCTCGAATAAAATATGCTGGGGTTTTAATAGGATTCATTGGAACCCTAACATTGATACTGTTAAATGAAAAATCATTAGAAAACGCTCCAAACATTAATCTTGGTAATTTTTATCTTTTTATAAATAGTATTTCCTACGCATTATACTTTGTGTTAGTTAAACCGTTAACGGAAAAATATAATATGATTACTATTATGAAGTGGTTGTTTCTGTTTTCTATTTTCATAAATATGCCATTTGGGTTAATTGAATTTGCGCAGATTGAGTGGGTAGAAATCAGCAGTACCTCTTATATAAAAATTCTCTATGTTGTCTTTTTCACAACATTTCTAGTATATTTATTAAATTTATATGCATTAAAAAATTTAAAAGCCACAACGGTCGGTATGTTTATATATCTTCAACCTGTTATCGGAATTCTTTTTGCAATTTACCGAGGCGCTGATAAGTTAACTATTCCAGATATTAGTTCTGTTTTACTGGTTTTTACAGGAGTTTATTTGGTTTCTAAAAAAACATACAAAGCAACTTAAAAATCTATTCATATATTTGTTAAATATCTAATTAAAAAATGATAAAATCAATGACTGGCTATGCCAGTGAATCATTCTTCGTTGAAACAACAAAATATATTGTTGAAGCAAAATCAATTAATAGCAAAATTCTTGATTTAAAAATACGTTTACCTCAATTTCTTAAAAATAAAGAATTTGAGATAAGAAAACTCTTAGGTAAAGAACTTATAAGGGGTAAAATAGAGTTAAGTATAAATCAAGAAAATAAACAAGGATCTCAAAAAGTTTTTATTAATAATTCCGCAGTACTCGAATATATTAATGAGCTGAAAAATATCGATAAGAATACTAAAAATGATTACTTAAGTATTGCTATGCAACTACCTAATGCTTATAACTATGATCTTTCAAGCCTAAGCAAGGAACAAATTATTTCTGTCGAAAAGACAATTGAAGTAACGATCAAAAAATTAAATGATTATAGGTTAAAAGAAGGAATTGAAACAAAAAATGATCTGCTTCTAAAAATATCATCAATCAATTCAATTTTGAGAGAAGTAGAAAAAATTCAAAATAAAAGAATTAATAAGAAAAGAGAGAAGCTTAAAAACGAGTTTGATAAACTAAGTCTTGAATTTGACAAAAGTAGATTAGAGCAAGAAATGATTTATTACATTGAAAAATTTGATATAAATGAAGAGCTTGTCAGATTAAAAAGTCATATTAAACTATTTATGGAAACTCTTAACTATAACAACCCTGTTGGGAAAAAATTAGGATTTATTTGTCAAGAAATTGGAAGAGAAATAAATACGTTAGGTTCAAAATCAAATGATTCAGATCTTCAAAAATTTGTTATTGAAATGAAAGATAATTTAGAAAAAATAAAAGAAAATATATTAAATATTCTTTGATGAAAAAATCAAAA
>Ga0115012_10001795_pt1 | contig 12442 bp, 4 predicted proteins | sample TroAtlMetagenome_FD_88706 | JGI IMG/M metagenome (GOLD analysis project Ga0115012, IMG submission 88706) | Marine eukaryotic phytoplankton communities from Atlantic Ocean - Tropical Atlantic ANT10 Metagenome | ecosystem: Environmental > Aquatic > Marine > Oceanic | place: Tropical Atlantic Ocean...
ATAATGAAGAATTTAGGACTGGAGTATCTTTCACATACCAATTCTCACTTTTGCAACCTGATGTCATGAGGATAACTACTAGTACTAATTCACAATTGATTCTGCAAACAGAGGTCAATAATTTGAGTGGAGCCACCACTCTGATAAGTCAAGATGGAAACCATCTAGGACACGCTTTCATATCGCCTTCATTGGAAGGTAAAATGGAATTTACTAATCCAGGAGATGATAGTGTCACTGTGACATGGCGTGGAGGAGGCACTTCGATTGCATCTCAAGGTTCAACTATTGTGGCCTGGCCTCCTGCAGGAATTAATGGCGCACCAATGCTAGATGCAGATGGCGATATCTTTGCTACGTGGAAGGTTTCAAATCAAGGAAACCTAGGGGAAGGTACTCATATAATTCCTGCTTCAGATACTGGAGCATCATCAGGAGTCATACATGACATAATAATTCCAACTGATTCTCATGCGCATTCATTATCTATTTCTCGCGCTGGAATTTCAAGTGATTGGAACATCTCTGGCGACTCGGAAATTGAAGGAACTATAGAAAATCCAGTTCAAAATATTGAACAAGCAATTTCAGTAGGAACTTATCAAATGGAAGTGATTAACGGTCATCCACTCAAAGTTCATCATTTATCAGGAAATAGTGGACTTGTACAAGCCTCACACGATGGGGCAGATAGATGTACTAGCGTCAATATGATGGCAAGTGGTTGGATTACTGTAGATTTACCATGGAGCTCGATGAGTGGTCAAGAAGATTCTAAGATTATGGAAGCATGGAGAGAAGGTGATTTCCCCGCTAGTCTCAAAATTACATTGATTGGGCAAGAAGGTGGATCGAGTCATTCTAATCTTGCTACATCTTGGGTATTTCACCTCTCAAGGCTTGCTTATTCATTCTCTTCATCAATTACTGGGATGGAAGTTGCGTACTCTGGAGGTGCAATAGTTACCAACCATCCAGAATTTAACCCTACAATAATTCGAGAACCTGTCGATCGCTCAGGACCAGGCCCTAGATTTGCCGCTACCATTCCTTCCTTACATCCAACTAGTGATGGAGTAATCGGGGGAGGAAGTTTAACCTTAGACATTGAGTTGTCATCTCGAGAGTCACTTGCATCTGATATTGCGTATGAAGTTAGAAGAGGATGGTCTGAACCCTATGGCTCTGCAATTGCAAATGATGCATCTGATGGCTTGGAACTTAGTGAAGACTGGGCAGTTTATCCCGGAAGATTAGACCTATTAACAGACTATGTAGGATGGGTACCCGATCCAAGCATAGGCACTTCTGAAGCAGTATGGCATACTGCCGGTGAGCCAATTCAATTCTCATTACAAATATCATCACTAGATGTGATGGTAAGGGAGGTGATTTAATGAATAATTCAAACCTTCGAAAGGATACAAGCGCAGCTGCTACTGAACTTGGATATATTTTCACATTTTTACTTGGCGTCCTACTACTCTCGATGTTCAGTTTGTGGGCATGGGACATTGAAACTGCCACTAGGGAAAGATGGAATGAACAAGCAATTCAAGCAAATTTGGACGATATTGCCGCAGCAGTTGAACGTGCTGATGAGGCAAGTCGCATGGGGGATATTCAATATTCGGAATCAATCTATTGGCGAGCCACTGAAGCAGATGAAAATCAATTCACACTTAGTTTAACCAATAATTTATTGATTTTGGAAGATGGCTCGGGTGAACTTGATTTGGAAGTTTCAATCTCTGGCACAGGAAGCGGCCAACATTCCGGAGAGGTTCAACTATCGGGTGTAAGCACAATTTGGGTAGTTCACTCAGATGGAATAACTAGCGTTCAGCTTGAAAGACCACAGTAATTATCTACCCATTACTGCATTGTGAACTTGAGTTTGAACATCTTTCATCCTTGATTTTGCTCCTAACTCTCTAAATACAGAAAGTGCTCTTTGAAGATATTCCATTCTACGCGATTTATCGGATGCAACTGTTCCTAATCGAGTCAATAACTCTCCAATCTGCATACGTAAATCATTTGCTTCGGCAATAATTAACGCTTCACGGAAATGTTCCATGGCTTCTTCAACCCTACCTGCATCTTGTAAAACTTCACCTAGTAGAATTGTAATATCGACCATTGAAAGAATATCTCCTTCTTCACCCATTGCTTCTAAGGCATTGGAATAGTGGTGGGACGCAACATCTAGATCTCCAATTTTGGCGTGATAGCGTCCTAGAACTGCCTGTGCACGGGCATGAATTTGTTGATTTTCAGAATTATCCGATTTTTCAAATGCATCTAATGCGTGCTTTCTTGCACGTTCAGTTTCTCCTAAATCGAGGAATGAGCGAGCTAGAATCAGTTGCGAAGAAATCAATTCAACATCGTCGTTCTGTTCAAGAATTGCTTCCACTTCACCGTATGATTCTAAAGCCTTAGCACGATCCTTTTTTCTTCTAAGTAAATACCCCATATTATTGTAAGTTCTGGCTGCACCCATGGCATCTCCAAGTTCAATGAAATTTTTCAGTGCTTCATTGTGCATTGAAAGAGCGTCCTCTAAATTACCCTGCTTTAGGGCAATATCTGCTAATGCTGAGAGGACTTCGGCCTGTATTGGAACATTCTTTAGTTCAAGCGCTCCATTCTGTGCCTCAGTGAATACTTCTTTAGCATCTTCGAAGCGGCCAAGTAAAGCCATAATTTCTCCTTGTAGTTGATTTATCCTTGTCTTCGATTCTAGCTTTATTTCAGAAAGTTGAATATGTTCCATCAAACCTAATAGTTCCATATGTCCAAGTGCAACTAGACCTCTACCATCTTCAACGATTATCTTTGCAGCCTCTTCATTAGAATTTGAATTTATCAAATGATAGATTAATTCGATAGTAAATCCAGGCGTCTGCTTAGCTTTTGAATACCAATCAGCACACTTTGAGTGTGATTCTTTTTTCATCTTTTCATCTAAACTTCTAAGTAAAAATTCTCTAATTAGATCGTGGACATCATAAATGTCTGCCTCAACTTGACGAGCTAACCCTTGCTCTACTAGAGAATCTAACTCATCTGTATCTAAGTCCTGCTCAGCAAGAGCACCCAGAGGTACAGGTTCGCGATAAATCGACAAAGCAGAAAGAAGTCTCTTCTGTTCGGCACTCAATTTTGAAAATATTTCAACTGTGACATAATTTTCTAAGGTTTCGTGGAATGCTCCAGCAGACGCCCCTCGATTAATCAATTCTAGAACCAGTGGGTGCCCACGAGAAATTCCATGGATGTACAACCACTGCTCTTCACCCAAGTCCTCATAACTACTCAGTAATTTACGACCAGATTCAGAATCTAAACCATCGAGTGGCAGAACTAAACTAGCAATTCTACCCTCTGCATCTTTAGCTGGGACTACCGGCTTAAATGAGCGAGAAAACATTACTAGTCCTATTTCTTCTTCACTTCCTAACAATCCTAAAGCCATAGCTTGGAAAGTTTGATGAAGAGTTGTATCTGAAATTTTATGAAAATCATCGATTACTATCAAAGAAGGTGCTCCACCTAATGCATCGATTAGTAATCTAGCGGAATCTGCAGGCTTAGGGACCGGAGTAGTAGCAATATAGTCGGCAAACGTAGAATCTCCGATATTAGCTAACCAATCAGCAATAGACTCAAAGAATGAACGCGAACCCTCCCAATCTTGACACCTGTGATAGAATAGATTACGTCTGTGCATAAAACGTTCAATAAGTTTTGATGCCATTGTAGTTTTACCTATTCCTGCGATTCCTGGAACCATTAGAGTTGTTGCTCTAGCGTCCAAAAGATTACACATATTGTCAAGTTCTTTTTCACGACCATAAAAATGCCTTAATCTTGGCAAATCTCCCAAAGCCGTTACTAATTGCTTTTCAACATGCTTTGATAAATCTCTCTCGATAAGGTCTGCAGATAACATTCTAACATCTAATATACAATTTTCATCTAGATAGCGTATGATATCCACAGAGCGCATACTAAAAGGTAAAATGGTATTTATATCACCAAGAGTCGTATTAGAAATCTGTCCATCTTCAAGTATACACCTCAATGGAAAACTACGTAATTCATTCCAAGTTTCTTCTGCCACATTCATACCTGAATCGGTCAAAAAATACGCTTTACGCTTTCGAGAAACACCTTTGACGTGAGCCTGTCTTTCGATTAGCAAACCTTGGTCTTTCAGACCTGCAATTGCCCTAGGAACATTCGAACGGGCAATAGCAACAGCGTTAGCAATTCCCATTTGAGATAGTGAAAATGGAACTTCTACACTGCTCTTGTAGTCAGAATAGTCTAACAAGTGTAGAAGAATCCTCTCCTGAACACCAGGCTTGGCATTTGAAACCATTTTAATTCCTCAATTCTGCCCTGGCACGTAGTTTGGATCTGGAACCCACTGGCTAGTTTGCTCATCCCACAACCATCCTGGGTGTTGTGATGATGTCGTTTGTTGGACTACCTGTTGAACTTGTTGTACAGGTTGTTGAATAACTGGCTGTGCTTGTTGAACTGCTTGATTAGTCGCAGGGATTTCAGGTACACTCTTTGTCTTCGCCCATGCATACGGGTCAACAGCTTGTTCAGTGCTATATTGTGTTTCAGATAAATCATCTAATTCTTCTTCAAAGGTAAAGAAGAATGCACCAACTGCAACAAGAACTGCAAGTGCAACCACAATAATTATGATGATTAAAAGGAGGTTGGAACTCTCTTCCTCAGAAGTCAAAGATAATGAGAATTGAGTATTTTCATTATCATCTGTACTACTAAATACTTGACCATCCATTTCAAAGATCACAAGTCTAGAGTCAGCAGAACCTAGTTGGCTTGTAGTAAGGAACATTTGCCAAGTACCATCAGAAAGAACTCTTGTAGAATTAATTTCTTGGCCTGAACTAGAATCGAAACGTGCCTTAACAAGACTATTTGGCAGACCAACACCAGAGAATGATGCTGGTTCAGAAGTAGTTACTATTGAATCAACGTTATCTCTGACGACAACGAATGTTATTGCATTGACATCAATATCCACTAAACGTGAAAGTGTCGCAAGTTCGCTTCCATCTGTCGCTTTGAATTTAACATCTATCAAAGACCAATCTTTAATTTGGTCAGAACGTGAAGCAGACGGGTTGTATGTTGCAATTCCATCTACCGAAATGGAAAAGTAGGAATCATAGAAATTATCTATTTCAGTACTGGGGTCATCATATACTTCAAAGATTAATGTTCCACCTTCAGGGTCTGTGAAGAAACTATTCAAATCAAATACAGCACCATTTCCACAACGGTTTAGATTCCTTGAGTTCTCATCACAATATACGCTAACAGTGTTAGCCCATCCTGATGGGTCAAATGTAGGTGCTAAATTATCTACTGAATTGTCAATAGTAATAGTCACTGATGTCTCTTCAGAAAAGTCTTGACCATCAAATGAGCGTAAAATAATTTCATAATTCGAGTTATGTGGTAAATTATTTGTTTTCCATACATTAGTCAAATCCCATGAACTGTTGAATACTCCTGAGTCAATTTGATCTTGCCTAATGATAATACTAGTAGGAGAGTTTCCAGTATTCCTACCACCTTGATAAATATCGATCTCAACTCTAGTAATAATTCCATCATTATCCCATACATAACCACTGATTGGTGTGGAACTACTTCCTCTAATAACTTGAGATTCATACATACTTTCTAGCACTATACCAGGGATCGAATTTTCGTTGACAATGTTAACTACTATTGTCTTAGCATCGCATGTATCGGCATTGTAGTCATTAGTACAGAAATCACTATCTGCGGCCCAAATAGTGAATGTATACTGACCTGTTGCATAAATCGAATAATCCCAATCATATGACCATGCAGTTAGTGATTGACCTACCTCTGCATTAATACTAAACTTAGAGGTTTGTCCATTTGCTTCATTTCTAATTTCGAACCAAATCTTTTGAATGTCGCTTCCTTGGATGCCAGAATATTGATCTGAAGCGGTTCCGCTAAACGATACTACAGAACCTTTGGAAGAACTAGGTGAATGGGATTGTCCATCAGAAGGAGTATTGATAACTATCGAAGGTGCTTCAAGATTCAATTTGAATTTTCTAACTGTTAGAGGCGAATATTCAAGACCATCATAGGAGCGTACTTTGAAAGTAACATCGCCTTCTCCTTCAGGATATGTTGACATGTCCCAATTGAATGTCCAACTGCTGAAAGGATAACTTTCTTGAGTAATCACTCCACCGGAATTTGATGTATCTACTGCAGAGTACCATTGACTAGAGCCTGGAGGTTGTATTTGTACTTCCTCTACATAACCAAATTGCTTCTGCATTGCAATGATATCGGAGGCGTATGGAGGAGCTTCTCCATCCCATGCTGAGCCACTGAGTGAAACTGTTCGTGCAAAAGATGTGAACTCCGGTTGAGTCAATGTCACACTCGGAGGCATGTTGTCCAAATTAATTATGTCGTCAATAGGGCCTGTCAAAGTAAAGTCAAATTCATAAACACCCTTTCCAAATTTAAACGCCTCAACGCTGTAAGATGGTATTTCTCTACCTGATGCACAATCCGGGTCATTTGCATCAGTCAGGGTGTCGCCATCATTATCATAACCATCAGAACAAGTATTTTCATCCATAGAAGTAGTAATTGCAGGAGGTCCCGGGTCAACAACTACTGTTACGCCTTGTTCTCCAACTTGATTATTCCAATTACGATCTAGATAAAAATCACTTGGAAGTGTCACCTCAGGAGTGTAACCAAACTGATCTGTAGTCAGAGAGTATAGTGGGAAGCCTGTTGAATTCTTGATTATGACTGTAGCTTGGTCAACATTACTATTCGAGGCCTTGATTTGGAATCTTACTAATTCTCCCTCCCTTACTTGTGTACCCCATGCTGAGTTTTGGTTTTGAACATGTATTTTTGATGTGTCGAAATTTTGTAATCCAGCATATGATAATACTGTAGAATTATTGACTAGTTCAAGAGACATTGGCATGCCAACTGGAGGCATCTGAGATGTATCAGGAACTTGTAAACATTCATTTTGAACTGCTGGACATTCGGAATTCAACCATCTTAGTTGGACAGGATATATCTCATCGCCACCTGCATCAGGTATGTATTCGGATTGTATAGTTACTCTTGATTCTGTAATATTGTAAACTTGAGTGGCATTGGTGAAAGTATTTCCTGAAAAGTAACCTATTGAACCATATTTATTACCATAATTATCATCGTGATGCGAAATGTTTACTCCAAAACTTTCGGTTTGCATAACATTTCCTTGAACATTTACGATTCCACCTTTAATTCTAAGTGCATCTCCTACACTATCGGTGACTGTATTATTGTAGAGCGTTGCTGAACTACGGAAAATATGGATAGCAGGACATTGGAATTCCCCTCCATACATCTTTTGAGAACTACAAGTTCCAGAATTATTCGATATTATGTTATCTTCCATGTATAGTCTTGATTGTGTTGGTTGAACGGAAGGCCAACCTGAATCTTGGTAGTGATATTCGCCATGAACTACTGGCTCTCTTGCTGTATCTGTAAACGTGTTTCCGATTGCTACTACATCTGAGGTACCATAAATCCAAAGACCATTATACCCACCAATTGGGCCTACGATATTATTTTCTAAAGTTGCAATCGAAGAACGTACTGCAATTCCTGAACCACTATCTGCACCTGAAATAGTATTACCAGATGCTGAAATTTGGGCTTGGTCATAAGCGGTAATTCCTGCTCCATCTGTTGTAGTGAAAACATTATTTTCAATTTTCAAAGTATGCTTGATATCTCCTGTTTGCTTGAGACCTTTGGTATCGACAGCTGCGCAGTTAACAGTGATATCGGAATTGGTTAATTCACCTGATGATTGTTGGAAAAATATACCATATCCGTTATCAGTGATGTCAATCAAATCGAGTTCTGCATAACTATTTTCAATATAAATCATCGAAATACCATTTCCATTATTTCCGCATGAACCTTCAGAATCACCAGTAAATGTACCACTTGAGACAGTAAAAGGATCTGAAATTCCTGCTCCAGCTCCATATGCTGAAAGTGCCGCTGACTTTCCGATTGAGTAATCATCAATACCGAGTGTTAGGGTAGAATCTGTAATCGAAGGATTGGCTAAGTCAACCAATAAGATGTTAGTTCCATTGACGTTATCAAACTGCAAACCATTTGCATTTGTATTTGAGCCATCAAAAACCAATGCAGAATACTTTGGTGCGATTCCACCTATTGTATCTACAGCCATTTCAAAACCATATGCATTGGTAAAGGTAACATGATTCAATCCGGTCTTAGATTGATCGATTGTATTTCTAATTACCATTCCACCACCACAAGCAGTATCGATACTAATAACACAAGACCCTCTAACAGTGTAGTCGGTTGGTAAAGTCCAAGTGAATCTAGTCTTGGATGATGCACTACCATCAGAAGAAGCACCACATGAAGTGGATGCTACGCATATCGCCCCTTGGACATCAATATGCTTCCCATATGGAATATTTACTGTGGTACCTGCACTTACCACTAAACTCGCCCCTGAAGCAACAGTGACATTGTCGGTAAGTGTATGAGTTCCTGACCATGTTTCTTGGCCGTTTAAAATTCCTGATGTAGTTTGATTGATACCTGCTGCCGAAGAGTATGGTAGCATCAACATTCCAGCTAATGATGAAAGAATTAATAGCATAACTAAAGAGATACTTTTTCCAGATTTTTTATTCAACATAGTTTGGCCTCTAAGTCCCCCATTGATGGGACGAATATAATACTGCTCCCTTGCAGTAATAATAATTGTATCAAATGATTACCAAAAATATCAAATTTTACGATGTAAAAATATCAAATTTATTTAATAATATCAAATAATAAAATAACAAATCAGCAATTCGGCATCTTCCTAACTTCTTCTAACCAAGCCCCTGCGTCGAGATTTCCATAACCCAATGAATCATCATGTTGGTAAATTGATTCACTTGCACTTTGCCGTAATGCCTGTTTTACTTCACCGATACAAGAACTATCTTGGGTTACTGAAGAACGTAACTGAGGTTGATCTTCTAAAATTAATGCCAATGCCCCTGTGACAAAAACAGTAGAATCTGAAGTACCACTACTCGAGAACCAAGAGTCATCAGTACCCGTACTGACTATTCTAACACCTGGGGCAATAATTTCTGGTTTCTGATTTGGATGCATACGCTGGTCTCCATCGAAAGTGATCTGATTTCCCCGAGAACTATTTGCCCATAATTCTCCTCCTTCAGAAGATGCACCTACCGATATAGCCAAAGGAACATTACTCGGAACCGATACGCGTCCATCATCACTTTCGCCTCCATCATTTCCTGCTGCAGCTACAACGAAAATTCCTCGGTCGATTGCTTTTCTAGTAGAAGACACACTCGGGCCTTCTCTAGTCATATCGTCAGTTTGTGCCCCACCAAGTGAAAGAGAGATTATATCTGCTGAAAATTGTTCAATGCACCATTCTATTGCGTCTGAAATTTTTTGCTCACCTGCAGTATTCATTCAGAACCATCATCGTCTAATGCTGCTACAACACCAAGAGTGACCCCTGGTGCAACACCCATCTGATGGGATTGCGACATGAGTATTCCAGCCATCAAAGTTCCATGGGCAATTACCCCATAATCGACAGGACTCACTGAGTTAGAAATCATATCTTTAAACACTACTTGAACACCTTCAAAGGCCGAGTGAGAGAGATCGATACCTGTATCGACAATGCAAACACGAATCCCATCTCCGGACAGTCCATTTAGAATATCGTCCTCAAAGCCTGCTTGTTCAATTGCCCATTCGGATTTGGGAGGGGGGAGTTCAATGAACATAAATCCCGATTGCCAAACCCAAAGCATCAGTGATACTAGTATTGCGAATAATGTCAGGTTTGTATATAGAAAACGTCGTCCTCTAACACGATGAATTGGTTTTGCTAACATTGGAGCCCATCCGGTAACCTCGGACCTCCATTCATCTTGGAACCCGACTACTGAAGGATCAATAGCTGAAAGAATCCTATCGTCTTCCGGTTCTGGAAGAAGTTCGACATTATCCAAACTACTCAAACCATCACCACTATTAGTAGTGGTTGGGCTAAGCATTTAATGGCTTGTCTCAAATCAGAATCTTGTAGATGATTTGTTTCTTGCAACCTTCAAACCACCGTAGGCGACAAGAATTGCCAAAACAAAGATGATGACCATGAGCCAAACAGAAGTATCTTCTTCGACATTCAATTTAGTTGGAAGGTCGAAATCGAATGTTTCAACATTACCTCCATCAGCAACATAATCTGCATCTTCGCCTAGTACATCGACACTAACTGCATAACGCTGATCTATCTTAGAAGTGGCGTTTAGTTGGAATACCGCATCAACTGTTTGTCCAGCACCCACAGATATGGTTTGTGGGGTCAGTGTTTCGAGTGTAACTCCCGCATCATCCGTTCTGTTAGCATAAACTACTACTGTTCCCGCAGACCTAAATCCTGAATTTTCAACAGGAACTATCAGTTCACCGCCACCGATTTCATTCTGGTATGATTTTTCATTTAGTGCGGATTGGTCCACACTTAGCGAAATTCTCGCCGAGAAAATATCGATTTCGACTGTAGTGTTAGTAGTATTATCCTCACTGGAAACTGTTATCCATGCTTGAACCTTACCTGAAGTGAAATCAGATGGAGCGTAAACATCGAAAGTTTGGATAGTTGAGGAATCCTTATTCAGTGGCAGATAAGTCAAGTCTGGTGTTATTTCCCAACCAGTACCAAGAGAATTAGTTTGCTCAATCTTGATTCTGTCGTTACCATTTCCTGTATTAGTTATGGTAAAGGAGAATGTACTTTGTCCACCTGGTGAGACTCCGGTTTCTTCTACTATGTTAGTAACCTCAATCCCATAAGTTTCTGGAATGAATACTGTGACGAATTCAGGAGTTGATGTAACTGCGTCGTTAGACAAGGTGAAACTGATTTCATGCCCCTCTTCAAAACTCCAAACAGAACTTGCATTTGGCATGTTTATTCTTGCTTTGACAGTACTTGTATTAGAAACAGAAGTATCAGTCAATGAGTCACCAATTCCCATCTCTATCTCAGTGGTAGATTCCCAACCGGTACCATTGTAGAACTCAACACTCCATAAATTGGAATCCATATTATCAGTAACTAGGCCGCTAATTACGAACTTGTCCCTACTTTCAGTACCTTCATAGACTGCATCAATTTCAAACTCAATGGTTTTGTAGCCATCTTCATTTTCGATTGCATTCAACTCGGCAACACTGTTGTAAGTAGCATTGACGATTGAGGTCAAATCGATCTCCATGGAAGTCTTAGAATTGATTCTACGAGAATAATCAACATATACATCTAAAATTCCTTGTTCGACAGTTGGAGTTGATGTGAATGAATAGTCCATTGAAAGATTACGTTCGTGTTGTACAGTTGTGAACTCAGAGGTCAACTTGATATCACCTAATGGCATTAGTACTTTGAGTTCACCATTAGAATCTACTGTATAGTTCCAACTTGTACCAAGCAATAAGTCAAACGAGATTTCCACTTCAGATTGAATCATTGCGTATCCAGCTGTATCTGATGTTCCAGTATGATGCTCATTTAGATTGATGTCTTGCCAATTTGTTGAGATTTCAACCCATCCGCCCGTTGACATATTCATTTCTAGAGTTCCACCACTGGAAATATTAGCATTCAAGAACCCAACTGCAACTCCTCCACCATTATCATCGACATTTTGGCTTTGAACAACGACAGTCCACTTTCCAGGAGTAATTGTCTCACTCCATGAAAGTTTACCGTCTAGATATGTGCCTACAACTGTTATCGGCTCAACATCTGATTCTGAACTTGGATACAGTACTATTGAAGCACCATTGAGTTGTAGTTCTGGATTGGAAAGTGATGTTTGAATTATTCCGCTCACATCGACATTCTCTGCTTCCATCAATATGTCCTTAGTAATTGATTCATCTTCAACAACAAAGCCAGATTGATTTTCCATTTCATAGTATACAGTGCTATAACCGTCCTTTTCAACAGTGATATTGTATACATTCCTTATAGGAACAAATAATTCCCAATCTCCGTCTATATTAGTTGAAACAACTTCATTAAATCCTCCTGGAAGATTGTCGGTAACGGTAACATTGGCTTCTTTAACCCATTCATTAGGAGTATCTCCGTTAATACCATCTCTATCCCAATAAGCAGTACCCTGAATTAAAACGTTAACTTCAGCATGGATTGTTCCTAAGTCTACTGAACCGTCAACTGCTTCAGTTGTAGAGAATGGTGAATCATAGG
>Ga0115012_10001796_pt1 | contig 12436 bp, 14 predicted proteins | sample TroAtlMetagenome_FD_88706 | JGI IMG/M metagenome (GOLD analysis project Ga0115012, IMG submission 88706) | Marine eukaryotic phytoplankton communities from Atlantic Ocean - Tropical Atlantic ANT10 Metagenome | ecosystem: Environmental > Aquatic > Marine > Oceanic | place: Tropical Atlantic...
CAAGAGACTTTATCGAAGGAATCGGACCTGAGAATTTTAGTTCAAATTTAAATTTAAATAAATTAGATGAAGTTGAAAAATTGATAATGAGTTTTGATTAAAATTTAATCAATAGAGGGAATATGACTTATAAATTATGCAAAAAATGTATTTCGATATATTTTATAGTTTAGGAAATTGGTACCTCCCTTAGATACATCTAAACTAGAAAAAGTAAAAGCCCAGAAAATGATTAGCATTTAATTGAAGGCTTTAATTGGAAAAATGAAATAAAACTATGAGCCAGACTAGTAAGAAAGCACAAAGAGCGAATGGGACTATAAGTATCGAGGTGGTTGGGTCAGAAAATAGAATAAAGAAACTTTTTCAACAGGGGTCTTACCGCTTTATATTTCCAAAAAACTTCAAGCGGATTAAAGAGGGTATAGTTATAAATACTGCTGGCGGTGTAACTGGAGGAGATAGGTTTGATTCTTATATTAAAAGCAGTCGTGGTTGCTCACTAATAATAACAACCCAAGCTGCTGAGAAAGCTTATGAAGCTAGTGATGATGAAGCAGTTTTTGAAAACAGCTTTAAAGTTGAAGATGGAAGTAAAATATATTGGCTGCCCCAAGAATTAATTTTATTTTCTAAATCTGCCGTTTCAAGAAATACAAAAATAGAAGTTGATAATAGCTCAGAGTTTCTTGCATTTGACCATGTGGTATTGGGTAGAAAGGCTATGGGTGAGATTTTGAGTGGTTCAAATTTTTTTGATAGGTGGAAAATATATTATGATAATAGCTTAGTTTATTTCGATCAATTGGGCTGGAAAAAAGAAATTCCGAGAGGTATTGCAGGCTTTAAAAATATTGCTTCTTTTGCCAGTTTTTATTATGTAGGGAAAAAAGCTGAGTATTATTTAGAAAAACTAAGAGCTGACAAAACCCGCTCAGACAAAGTATTCTCAGGCAGTTCTTTAAGGAATAACTGCCTGATCACCAGAGTGCACTCTGAAGACATAAGTGCAGTTAGAGAAGAGACTAAAAATTTATTAAGATCGATTTGGAATCTAGAAGAACCGGAAGTATGGAGAGTTTGAATTTAAGGAGAGAACATGAATCTAACACCTAGGGAAAAAGATAAACTGATGATTGCTGTAGCTGCTATGGTCGCTGCCGATAGGAAAAAAAGAGGAGTGAAATTAAATCATCCTGAAGCCATTGCTTTGATAACAAATTTCGTCTTAGAAGGAGCCAGGGAAGGGAGGTCAGTAGCGGACTTAATGTCTGCAGGAGGCGAAATAATTCGTAAGGAAGATTGTATGAATGGAATAGCTGAGATGATAGATGAAGTTCAAGTAGAGGCAACTTTTCCTGATGGAACAAAACTAGTAACCGTTCACCAGCCAATTAGATAGGAAATAAAATGATACCAGGAGAGATTAAAATAGCAGATGACGAACTGATTATAAATGCGGATAGGGAATCAATTCTAGTAGAAGTTTCGAACACTGGCGATAGGCCGATACAAGTTGGAAGCCACTATCATTTTTTTGAAACTAATGAAAACCTTAAGTTCGATAGAAAAAGTACCCGAGGGATGAGGTTGGATATAATTTCAGGTACCGCAATAAGATTTGAACCAGGTCAGTCAAAAACAGTTGGTCTTATTCCTTACGGTGGAAAAAGAAAAGTTTATGGGTTCAATAAAAAAATTATGGGTGATTTGTAATGGCACAAAAAGTTTCCAGAGAAAAATATGCGGGGATATTTGGTCCTACTACCGGAGATCAGGTTAGGTTGGCAGATACTGAACTTTTTGCAGAAGTAGAAAATGATCACACACTTTATGGGGAGGAAGTAAAATTTGGTGGAGGAAAGGTAATTAGAGATGGAATGGGTCAAAGTCAAATAACCAGAATCGAGGGGGCTGTTGATTTGGTTATAACAAATGCCTTAATAATTGATTATACTGGCATATACAAGGCAGATGTTGGAGTAAAGGACGGCAAGATTCATTCAATTGGCAAGGCAGGTAACCCAGATATTCAGGATGGGATTTCAATTATTATAGGACCAGCAACAGAGATAATAGCTGGTGAAGGAAAAATATTGACTGCTGGAGGCATGGATTCGCATATACATTTTATATGTCCCCAACAAATCGAAGATGCTTTGCACTCTGGGGTTACCACAATGTTGGGAGGGGGTACTGGCCCTGCGCACGGGACGCTTGCAACCACATGTACACCAGGTTCATGGAACATAGGAAAAATGCTGCAGTCCGCCGATGCATTTCCAATGAATTTGTCTTTTGCTGGTAAAGGTAACTCTAGTTTGCCCGAGCCTTTGGTAGAACAAGTCAAAGGAGGAGCGTCTTCTTTAAAGCTGCATGAAGATTGGGGTACAACCCCTGGAGCTATCGATTGCTGCTTAAGAGTGGCGGATGATCTGGATGTGCAAGTAATGATCCACACTGATACTCTTAATGAAAGTGGGTTCGTTGAAAGGACTATAGACGCTATAGGAGGAAGAACAATACATGCTTTTCATACTGAAGGCGCTGGAGGAGGGCATGCCCCAGACATCATAAAACTTGCGGGTGAAGAAAATGTTATACCTTCTTCAACCAACCCAACAAGACCTTACACAATCAATACAATTGAAGAACATTTAGATATGTTAATGGTTTGTCACCACTTGGATAAATCTATACCTGAGGACGTAGCCTTTGCAGAAAGCAGAATAAGAAAAGAAACAATTGCTGCTGAGGATATTTTGCATGATATGGGTGCAATGTCAATTATCGCATCTGATAGTCAGGCAATGGGTCGAGTTGGCGAAGTTATAACAAGAACTTGGCAAACAGCGGACAAAATGAAAAAACAAAGAGGAAGATTGAGTGAAGAGACAGGCAAGAATGATAATGAACGTATTAAAAGATATATTGCCAAATATACTATTAACCCCGCAATTGCTCATGGCCTTTCAAAGGAGATAGGGAGCATTGAAGTTGGTAAAAGAGCAGATTTAGTCTTGTGGAATACGGCGTTTTTTGGAGTTAAAACGGAAATGATTTTGATGGGAGGGGTGATTACCTGTGCTCAAATGGGGGATCCAAATGCATCAATACCCACTCCGCAACCAGTTTATAGCAGACCAATGTTCGGTGCCTTTGGTACATCGATGGAAAAAAACTCAGTAACCTTTGTTTCCAGACCATCTATAGAAAGCACAAGTCTTGATAAGCTAGGCATAAAAAAGACGCTGGTGCCGGTTTCAGAAACAAGATCAATAAGCAAGAAAAGTATGAAACTAAATGACTTTTGTCCTAAAATTGAGGTCAATCCTGAAACCTACGAAGTAAGGGTTAACGGAGATGTGATCACGTGTGAACCTGCCAAAACACTGCCGATGGCTCAAAGATATTTTATGTATTAAAAATGGATACCGTTGTAGAAATTAAAAATAAGTCATCCCTCTTTGATGATCATATATCGCTAAACTTTGAAGAAAGGTTTAGAAGACGAGTAGTTTTGAAAACTGATAGGGGGTACGAATTTTTCTTAGCATTAGAAAAGGCTGCCGAATTGCCAGTTGGTGGTATATTTATATTAGAGAGTGGAAAAAAAATAAAAATTCTAGCGGCTGATGAACAGCTAATGATGGTTCGTGCTAATTCTAAGATAGAATTGATGAAAGCTAGTTGGCATATTGGCAATCGGCATTTGAATTGTGATATAAAAGATGACCAAATTGTATTAAGAAGTGATGAAATTATTGCAAAAATGCTTGTTGGTCTTGGTTGTGATATATCGTATTTAAATGGCCCATTCCTTCCTTTATCAGGAGCTTATGGTATTGGTAGAACCTTTAGCCATTCTCACTGAAAGAATATAAAATGTCTTTGTTATGAAATCATCAATGTTGGAACAGCATACTTTAACTCAATGGCTTTCTCCTAGTTATCCAATAGGAGCTTATAATTTCTCTCAGGGATTAGAATATGCGGTTAAAGCGTCTTTGGTATGTAATGAAGAAACATTAACAGATTGGTTAAATGAAAATTTGGAGACAGGTTATTTTTGGAATGATGCTATTTTTGTAAAGCTTTCATTTTTTATTGAAACAGATGACCAATTAGAGAAATTAGTTGAATTAATTAATGCGTTTTCCACTTCAAAAGCACGACTTGATGAACAGATATTACAAGGAAAAGCATTTTCTAAAGTCACACCCAATTCTAAAGATGCCCCGTATCCTATTTCACTGGGTATATCAGCAAAAAACTATGATTTGAAGATTGAAGAAGTTATTCCTCTTTACCTACAATCTTGTTTATCTAACATAATTTCTGTAGCCCAAAGACTTTTACCAATTGGACAGACCGAGGCAGTAAAAATTTTAAGAGATCTATTTCCAAAAATAGAAGAAGTTAGTAAGTTGGTTTTGAGATCTTCTGAGGCGGATATTCTTTCATCATGTTATTTGACTGATAGTTGTAGTATATTTCAAGAAACTATAGACGGAAAAATATTTAAATCGTAGGAGATTGTTAAAATGTATAGTGCTTTTAGAGTAGGCATTGGAGGGCCCGTTGGGGCCGGGAAAACTAGTTTAACAACCCACCTATGCAGAATTTTTTCTAAAAATATATCAATGGCAGTCATAACAAACGATATATATACAAAAGAAGATGCTGAAATTCTTATTAAGAAACAGGTCATAAATACAAACAGAATTAAGGCTGTTGAGACAGGAGGTTGCCCACACACTGCAATAAGGGAAGATGCTTCAATTAACCTGGCTGCAGTCGAAGAATTATCACATAATTTCCCTGACTTAAAGCTCCTTCTAATAGAGAGTGGAGGAGATAATCTATCCGCAACTTTTAGTCCTGAGCTAGTGGACTATACGATTTTTATGATTGATGTTTGTATGGGAGAAGAAATACCTAGAAAAGGAGGTCCCGCAATAATGAGGTCAGATCTCTTAATTATTAATAAAGTTGATTTGGCGCAGTATGTTGATGTTTCCGTTGATAAGATGTTACATGATGCCATAGAAAAAAGAGAGGGGCGTCCCGTATTATTAACGAATCTTAAGACAGGCGAAGGTATTCAGAATATCAGTGAGAAAATAGAAAAAATGGGAAATTTAAATATATCATGAAGGAACTTTCAACAATCAACTTTGATGTAAACGAAAAAGGAGTAGCCAAAATCACTCTTTCAAGACCTGAAAAGCATAATGCTATGAACCGACAAATGATTGATGAGCTAGAAGATGTGGCTTCTGAAATAACAGCAAGTCATAATATTCGGCTTGTTATTTTAAGAGCTGAAGGACAGACGTTCTGTGCTGGAGGAGATCTTAATTGGATGAAAGAGCAAGAAAAAAAACCTAAGGAAGGAAAGTTGGTTGAAGCAAGAGCGTTGGCTACTATGCTTGGATCAATGAACTCTCTACCTGTCCCGCTAATCTCAATAGTTGAAGGTAATGCATTTGGTGGAGGATTAGGTCTTATTGCTGTTTCTGATACAGTGATAGCGTCCTCTAACGCAAAGTTTGGTCTTACTGAGACACGCCTGGGTTTAATACCAGCTACTATTGGACCTTTCGTCATGAAAAAATTAGGAGAGAGTTATGGAAGAAATCTATTCTTTAGTGGAAAGATTTTTGACGCAAGGACTGCGCATAAATCAGGATTAGTACATTATTTCTGTGAGGATACTCAGGAAATAGAAAATTTGGTTGATTCTGAAATTAGTAATATAATGAAATGCGCTCCCGGAGCTATTAGGAAATCCAAAGAGCTTAGCCAAAAACTGTCTGGTGAAAGGCCTGAGGGGTTTCTTGATCTGACTATAAATATTTTAGCAGATAGCTGGGAGTCAACGGAAGGAAAAGAAGGTATAAAAGCTTTCTTTGAAAAATCTAAAGCCCCATGGGTGAATTAAGGAGAGAGAAATGGATAATAGGCCTATCAGTCGTTCGGAAATACCAAAGCTTGAGAGCCTACCAGATGATATTCGTTCAAAAATTGAATCTGTTCAGGAAAAAACGGGTTTTGTTCCCAATGTTTTCTTGATAATGGCTAGGAAGCCAGATGAATTTAGAGGTTTCTGCACCTATTATGATGCAATCATGGAAACGGAATGTGGTTTAACTAAAGCAGAACTGGAGATGATAGTGGTAGCCACCTCCGCTCAGAATAATTGTCTATACTGTGTGGTCTCACACGGTGCAGTATTAAGGATCAGGGCAAAAGACCCAGTGTTATCTGATCAATTGGCAATAAACTTCAGAAAAAGTAAGATAACAAAAAAGCAAATGGCTATGCTGAATTTTGCGGTAAAAGTAACAAAAGAGTCTGATAATATTAGTGATAAAGATTTTGAGATTCTTCAAGATCATGGATTTGATATTGAAGATGCTTGGAGAATAGCCTCAGTTGCATCGTTCTTTGCTATGAGCAATAGGTTAGCCAATACCTTTTCAATGTTACCCAACACTGAATTTTATAACATGGGAAGATAGATAAACTCCTAGGAAAAAAAATGAATGAATATGATAAAGGAAGGCTAAATTTACCTTTTGTTGGGATACCGACTTTTGGCAAACGTCCTTATGTTAGTGATTGGGATAAGATAGAAGCTGAAATAGCAATTATTGGCGCCCCCTTTGATGGAGGCACTCAATATCGGTCAGGAGCTAGGTTTGGCCCTAGAGCAATACGGGAGGCATCAACCTTATTTTCCTTTGGTCACGCAGGAGCATATGATTATGACGATAACAAGACATACTTAGATAAGACTACAAGAATTATCGATATGGGAGATGCAGACATTATTCATACAGATACTGAAAAAAGTCATCGTAATATTGAGTTTGCTGTTCAATGCGCAAAAAAGGCAGGAGCATTGCCTGTAACCTTAGGAGGGGATCACTCTATAAACATTCCCTGTATAAATGCTTTGGAGGAATTTCATAAAAAGATACATATTCTTCAGATCGATGCTCATCTAGATTTTGTGGATGAAAGACATGGTGTTAGGTATGGACACGGAAACCCCATGAGGAGGGCAGCAGAAAAAGAGTATGTAATGGGTATGACGCAAGTTGGAATCAGAAACGTTTCTTCGACTTCTAAAGAGGGGTATGAAGACGCCATTAGTATGGGAAGCAGCATTTTAACGGTTCGTCAGTTTAGAGCGCTAAAGCTTGAAGAAGTCTTAAAGAAAATACCATTAGAAATCCCTATTTATGTGACCATCGACATAGATGCGTTTTGTCCTTCCATAGCCCCCGGAACAGGAACCCCCAGTCACGGAGGGTTTTTATATTATGAAGTTTTAGAATTATTACAAAAAATTGCCTTACAAAGAAAAATCATTGGGATCGATATGGTCGAGGTAGCCCCTAGTTATGATCCTACTGAAAAAACTCAAATACTAGCGGCACAAATTCTCATGAATTTTTTAGGCTTTATTTTTTCTAAATAATCATTTTAGGCTCTACACCTATATCCACTTCTTCATGTTTTTTTTGAAGATCTCTTAAATTATTTATAATTGTTTCGCTTGCAGGACATGTTTTTCTTGTCTTAAGAGAAACATGTAAGAGCAAATGTTCTCCTGTTGCTAAAACCTCTTGCTTCATATTTTTTAATAAATGCATGACATGCAGTTTTTTTTCAGCCCCTTTTAATATTTTTGTATTTATATAAATTTCTTCACCAACTTTAATTTCTTTCAAATGTCTAATATTTGTCTCTACGGTAAAATAAGAATTACCCTTGTTTATATAATCTTTATCACACCCTATAAAATTCATTACTGCATCAGAGGCATCACCAAAGCAGTTAAGATACCTATATTCTGTCATGTGCCCATTATAGTCTGCCCATTCCGGTGGGATTACTTTCGAGAAGGAAACAAGTAAATCACTTCCAATAGCGGTTTCTTTTTCTCTAGCATCTTGGGCTTGTTCATCAAATAAATTCTTTTCATACCTTGATAGATTTAGACCCGAGGCCCAGCGGTTATTTTTGAGAGCTTTCTGAATCTCAACAAGATTCCTATCTCTAATTTCCTCTAGTTCAGATATTGAATATTTTCCGGATTGTAAGTCGGACTGAGAACAAATTTGTTCGATCAGACGATTATCAAATTTAGGTACGTCAGTTAATCTAGACCAAGGCCATTGAAGTGCTGGACCAAACTGATCTAAAAAGTGGCGCATTCCATTTTCACCACCGGCAATTCTGTAACTTTCAAACATACCCATTTGAGCAAAACGGATGCCAAATCCCGAGGTAATTATTTGATCTAATTCTTCAGTTGTACATATTCCATCTTTTATAAGCCACAAGCCTTCCCTCCACATAGATTCGAGCATTCTGTCGGCAACAAATGCGTCTATTTCCTTTTTAATAAGCACGGGTGTCATTCCTATGTCTTTAAGGAGTGACATAATTGTCTTTATTAAGCTGTCATTTTTTTCCTTACCAGGGACTACTTCTACCAAGGGCATCAAATAAACGGGGTTAAAGGGATGAGTAACAAGCAAATTTTGTGGACTAGGAATTTTATGCTGGAGGTCGCTGGGCTTAAATCCAGAGGTTGACGATAATATTGGAATATCTTTAGAGATATCCTGAATCTCTTCATAAGCATCACGCTTCATATTCAAATTTTCAGGCAAACTCTCAATTACATAATGTGAACCAACAATAGCCTCCTCTAGCGAATTGGTTAAAGTTAATTTTCCATGATTACGCAAAGGAGCTTCTGTTAATTGTGAGTAAGATTTGGCAGCTCTTTTTATGATTTCCTTTGTACGCTTGTAGCTATCTTTCTGTTTGTCAAATACAGTAACGTTCACCCCATTTAAAACAAGTCGAGCCACCCACCCAGATCCAATCACACCTGCACCTATGCATGCAACATTTAAAGATTTGAGAGTCATATTTTTTTTAGGTTTAATTTTTTTCTGACATCGTCGGCGTTCATAATGTTACTTCCTAGGTCCTCAATTATATTTACTGCCTTTTCAACCAACTCATAATTTTTTGCTAACCTTCCCTTTTCTAGCCAAATATTATCCTCTAATCCGACACGTACATTACCACCACCCAATACAGCCATAGCCACATAAGGCATCTGATATCTTCCTATAGAAAATGCTGACCAAGTTGACCCTTTAGGTACATTATTTATTAATGACAAATATGTATTTATATCATTTGGAGCACCCCAAGGTATTCCCATGCAAAGCTGTAAGAGAGCGGGTTCCTTGATCAATCCATCTTCTATAAGCTTTTTTGCTAACCAAAGATGGCCTGTATCAAAGACTTCTATTTCTGGGAGTATTCCCAAATCAGAAATTTTCTTTGCCATCGAGTAAAGCATACCAGGGGTATTTGTCATCACATAATTATCTTCAGCAAAGTTCATAGTTCCACAATCAAGAGTGCAGATTTCTGGTTTACATGAGATCAAGTGTTCTATTCTCTCAGAGGCGCCAATTAAATCTGTTTCAGGTGTCTTTAATGGCAAAGGGTTTTCTGGATCATTGCTAAGGTAAATATCTCCGCCCATTCCAGTTGTTAAATTTAATATTACATCTGTTTCTGAATCTCTAATTCGTTGAGTGACCTCTTCATACAAATCAACTCTTCTAGAAGGCATTCCTGTCTCAGGGTCTCTCACATGACAGTGAACAATTGCTGCCCCTGCTTTAGCTGCATCTATAGCGCTCTCAGCAATTTCCTTGGGAGACCTAGGAACCTCATTACTCTTATCCTGTGAACTTCCTGAACCAGTTACAGCACATGTGATAAACACCTCTTTATTTATTTCTAAAACCATTTTTACCTCACTTTACTAGTGGCAAGTCTTTGATTTGACCTTGACAAAAAGTTTTGTCATCTATTTTCACCTCTATATTATTATCTTCTTCCCAATAGCCTCTATCGATCATTCCTACGCCAACATTCTTTTGAAATCTTGGCGAGTATGCCCCTGATGTGAGCAATCCAATAATTTTTATTTTCTCTTTATCAAATACTTGAAGAGGTCTTGTGATTGTAGGGATTTTTGTGCCACCAAAGATAACACCTTTTATCCGTCTTCTGACCCCATATTTTTTTTGCCTCAACAGGGCTTTTTTCCCAATAAAATCAACCTCTTTATCTATATCAATAAATTTTTCCATATTGCATTCTAAGGGTGTGTTTTCGACTGTCATTTCATTCCCATATGACAAGAGACCTGCTTCAACTCGGTCAACAATATTGGGACAACCTGGTCTGATGTTATACGGCTCTCCTGCTTCCCAAATTTTTTTCCAGAGACTATCACCGAGTTCTGGTCGAGAAAGGTAAATTTCAAATCCACCATTCCTTGAGTAACCTGTTCTTGCAATTATCTGTTTGGTATCTTCTATGGGAAACCAATCAAAGTTAAACTTCTTTAGGCTATTTATCTTGTCTCCAAAAACTTTAGATAATACAAGATTTGCTTTTGGGCCCTGAACTGCTAGTGGCCAAACATCGGGTTCCCGAATCCTAACATTGAGTTTATAGCCTATGGCTAAACCTCTGGCCCAAAGAAGTACGTCGGAGTCTGCTACAGACAAATAATAGTGTTCTTCAGCTATTTTTGTTAAAATAGGATCATTGATAATTCCACCATTTGTATCTGTCAAAGGAACATAAAGGCATTTGCCTATCTTCATACCTTCAATTGATCTTGGTGTCATAAGCTCTACTAGTTTTGTGGCATCTTTTCCTTTTATCTCTACTTGTCTCTGGCATCCTACATCCCAAATTTGAACATATTCTTGCAAGTGCAAATAATCTTCTTCGAGAGTATTTTGAAATGATTTTGGTAATAATGTGTGATTGACTACAGAAAATCCTGTAACTCCGTGGTTCTCAACGTTTGAGGTATAAGGTGTCCTTCTTATTCTTCTTGATAAGTTTAGCCCATTTTGTTTATTCATTTATTATGCTCCTGACCACCATGTTGAGGCACCATGCCTTGAAATAATTACTGGTATGTGAAATTTTTCCTCTCTTGAATTTAGAGAAATTCTAAATATTAAATCATTACAATTTATCCCCTTTTCTTTTTTTGGAAATAGATCTGAGATTTTAAATTCCAATTCAAATATCTTGTCTTCAGAAAGATCTATTGTAAAACTCTCACTTAACCTTCCACCTTTATCTGTTTTACTGGAGAAGATTACCTCTTTTTTTCCGTCCTCCTTAAGATGACTCAAAGTAATTGAGAGGTCAGATACATGTGTACCATTCTCTGAGTTTAAAACATGTGAACTAATAGTTGGCATTTATATTCCTATTCTATCGAAGCCTTATCTCTTTTGTCACTTGTAGCCGCTACAATTGGGCTTATTACACCCTTTGTCTTGACATTTACACAAGCAGGTTTCCCACTCTCAATAGCGCGTTTGACGGCTCCCTCAATTTCATCTTTATGTGTGACCAGTTCGCCATGACCGCCCATTCCTGTAAATAGGCCGTGAAAGGGTATGTCTCTAAAATCTGTGGCGAAGTGAGATCCGTCTTTGAATAATCTTTCTTGTTGTTGAGAGATACAATCTAATCCACCATTGTTATCCACTATAACAACTATGGGAAGATTTTCCTGAAAGGCAGCCTCTATAGACAAGCCACCACTCAAAAAAGCTCCATCCCCAGATATCAACACAACAGTTCTAGAAGGATTTAAACTTTTAGCGGATAGAGCAAATGAAACACCCACTCCAAGCATCGAATATGAGCCTGGATGCATTATTTGATGAAGGGAAAGACCATTTTTACCTGCAATATTTACGGCTATTTCAGACCAAAAATGGGTATTACCTCCGTCAAAAACTAGTATGTCATCATTCTTCATAACATTTTGCACAGACAGAGAAAGTTGTAGAGGATGTATCTTGCCACCTGACCAGGCAGGACTGTCTGTTGTTTTCTTTAGGTCAGTAATTGAAGCCGAAATCCACTTTTCTCTTTCTTTCAAGTTTGTATCCAACCAAACTGGATCATATGACCATTGGTTAGTATGCTTTAGATCTAAAAGACTTTCAAAAAAAGCGCCGGGATCACATAATAAAAGATGGTCTGCAGATCTATTAAATTCAATTTCCTCATGAGAACCATTTACACAAATCAATTTTGTATCTGAGGGGAATAGGGGCGGATTCCCAAAATTCATTTGGTTATCTAGTTTACCTCCGACCATTAAAATACAATCGCTCTCGTTAAAAGCAAATTTTGAGGGATGGTACTGATGCACATCTGCTAAGCCTAGAAAAGCCTCACAATCCTCATTTAATAATTTCTGATGATAAGGGACATTGAAAATAGGGATTTTGATTTCATCTCCTATTTTTTTGAGAAGGTGTTCGGTTTTTGACCACCATAC
>Ga0115012_10001800_pt1 | contig 12431 bp, 3 predicted proteins | sample TroAtlMetagenome_FD_88706 | JGI IMG/M metagenome (GOLD analysis project Ga0115012, IMG submission 88706) | Marine eukaryotic phytoplankton communities from Atlantic Ocean - Tropical Atlantic ANT10 Metagenome | ecosystem: Environmental > Aquatic > Marine > Oceanic | place: Tropical Atlantic Ocean...
AAAGGAGTCTGATTATTTCTTTTGTTAAAAAAAAAATACCCCACAAGGTTTCCATATAGGATTCCCTGTGGGGTATTTTTATTTAGCCTCTGGCTGCTTTTCTCATTCGACCAGCCATTGCTTTTGCTTTATTCTCTGGCATCCCTTGTTTCATTAAGCCTTTGACATTAATTTCAAATGCTCTTTGATACGCCGCATCATTAATCTTTGGGGTTCCAGCTAACTCTGGATCAAGTTTTAATGTATTGACAATATCAATATCGGTTACGCCTGTTCTACTAAGTATATTATGATTTTTAAAGTCTTGTTTTTCCATATGATTATCCTCTATCCATATTGTGCTGGTTCAGGAGCTAGCTCTTTGAATGCTTTTTGTCTTTGACTTGTTACATCCTTATGTAACTCCAGTAACTTTGAGTTAATACGCTCTCGTTTAAATATAGCATTTATAAGCTGCTTTATTTTTTCGCCACTAAGACTACCCGTTCCATCAGGATTCCAATAGCCTCCTGTGCCTGTTGTTGCTATCTTAAGTATTGCTTCATTAATATCACTCAAAGATGCTTTCCGTTCAGCTATTACTCCGTCCATGTCTACTACTTTCTCTACGCCTTCTCTTTTTCTTGTATCTAGCATAACTAACTCTTCATGCAATGCTCGATAAATAGATTCATAATCCATTGTATATTGTTCAGAATCATTAATCCTTTTAAATGCAAAGTTTTTAGTATCTATTAAACCTTTAGCAACTGCATTAGTTAAAGAATATTGTTTGTTTACTTTAACAAAATTTCTATTCATAGCTTCGTAGTATTTATTTACTGAAGACGCATCTGTAATAATAGCATCATGAATTGGTATTACAAAAGCCGGGGGCTTCATATCATATCCAGATGTGCTGCCATAGCCTACATCCCTGTTTACTTCATTGATAGACTCAATCATAACCGCTGCATCTATCTGTTGTATTGGTAACACGGGAAGTTGGTTAGCTACTTCTTGTCCAAACCTGCTGGCTTTTTCAATAACCCATCTACCCTCTTTCATACGCAAACCTCTGCTTTGCATTGGAGCGCTACCTGTTACTCTAGGTTTAAACACATCTAGACTAAGTATTTCAACACCTGTATCTACATCTAATGTTTGTCCTGTTCTATACATTTCAGTAGAACCCATATAGATCATATTACCTGCTGGTCCTTGGATACTTAATGTAGTTCCTAGCATTGCAGAAAGTAATCCTGCTTTTTTAAACAATGCTTGATGTTTAAAATTTAAGGTTGATTGTACTGTTCCTGCAATAATCAAGTTTAAATCATTAATCATTTCAGCTTCAGTATATCTACCTCCTTGATACCCCTCGGTAGACAACAAGTTTCCTGTTAACTCTGTATCACCTATAAATTCAGTTGCAGTTTCTTCATTGAATAAAAAGTAACGACCATATGAGATTTCCATAAGCGGTTGTTTACTTAGTAGCTTAAGTATTTCTCTTTGTTGCGCTGGACTCATATTAGCAAACTTAGAATCTGATCCAACAAAAATACTATTCCAAAACATTAACTTGTCATCTGTCATTCCGCCAGATTTAACAGCGTATTTAATTCCCTCGTTTAACTTTTGACCAAACAAAGCGCGGACATCACCCCACGGTAATACATTTTCTGGGTCTTTAAATATCATACCTACTCGAGACAAGATATCTAAGTTTCCCATTTGCATTGCTTGTATTGCAATACCGTTTTGTTTACCATCATGTTGTGTTTGCGCTTTTGCTTTAAACGATTTATTTTCTTTTAATGCTGTATCATAATTAGCTACATCAATATACGACTGATACTTGTAACCCCACTCACCTTTCTTTTTAAACTCTTTAAGAAGCTCTGCAAGCTCTGGATCATTAACAGTAAATCCATCTAGGTTTGATTGAGGATCTAATGCTATTGCAGCTAACATTTTCTTAAGCATATTTCCTTTCTTAACCCACTCATCATAGCGTGGACTATTAAAGGCTTGCCTGCTGGCCTGCATAACAGCTGACCAACCCATGTCTTCTGTTTCTCTTCCCTCTAAATCTCTATCAGGATCTAATAAATTTCTTCCTGTTATATACATAAAGTTTTTAAAGATTTGAGAATCACGATCTCTATTAGGATTAATAACAACATCAACTGCATTACCTACAAACATACGAGCTAAGCTTTTACTGTCCTGTGTGTTTAATACAGTATTCCTAAAGAACAAACGACCAACAGTATCAGCATCAAATATTTTATTATAAAAAGCTTTACCTGATTTTTGAATACCGTGTTGAGTTATCTTTAACAGTTTTCTAGCTTCTTGACGCATTACCATATTTGCTTGGTCAACAGCTGCTGATTCACCCATAGTTTTTATTGCATTATCATACGCTTTGCGCCATTTCTTTTTATCTAAACCTAACGTGCCTGCAAATTCCCTAGTCGAATACTCTAGTACTCTTCCATCGGGACTAGTATCTGTTGCTCCTAGTATTCTTATTGCTCTTCCATCAAAAGAAATAAGAGAATCAACCATCATTTTTGCCATTACAAAACGTTCTTGTATTACTTTATGCGGCAAAGCGCCTAATAAACTTTTAGCCCGGTCTTGTTTAGCGGTGTTTTTATCCATATAAGTTTTTCTAGATCTGTCACCTACTCTACTAAAACCTTTTTCTCTCCCTCGCCCGGGTAACGAAGCACCACCCATTGTTGGCGCAGATGAAGTATCTATCTCACCCAGAAAACCCATATCAATTAATAAATTCTGATTACCTCTTGCCCAAAGTGCGCCAGTCTCACTGAGTGCCGGGATTAATTCTCCCGTTTCTTGAACAGGTACTTTTACATAATGCCCATCCGCATTAATTGCTTGAGTAAATATAGCAGACAAAGCAGCTACCGCATCTGAATCAGCGGCTGCACCTGCACCCCCATAATTAACAGACACTTCATCACTAAGCCGATTAACGTTCTCACCAATAATATCTAATACTTTTATACCTAACTGATTACGCACCATATCAGCTGCAATAGGTGCGTCTTCTGTAGATTCCGCAGCATCATAGTTACCGCCTATTTTTTTCCTTTGTACCTTAAGCTCATTTTCTTTATTTAATAACTCATTACCAATTAAAGCTTGCGCTAACATAACTGCACGTCCTACTTTAGGACTCAGCGCTCCTGTTTCTGGATCATACGCAGCAGTCTCGGATAGAACTCGTCTAACTTTATCTCCTACTTCGGTGTCTTCTGTCAATACGCCTAACATCATTGGGGTCAGCTGATCATTCATCAGATCCCCTCGGTTAACTAACGTTTCAATATCATTCTGAACGTCTAAAGCGTCTCTATCTCTGTTTAGCTCAGAGGGTTTGTAATCAAACCGTTTTGCATACTGCTCCGAATCAGTAATTGATTTTAATTCTTCTTTTGCAATAACCTCTTCTGCTGTCCCAACTAACGTTTCAGGTTCTAGCTTAACGTTCTGTTGCTTTTGAGCCTCAAGTTCAGCAGTTATACCTTCTTCTTGGGCATCTAATTCATTTGTAAACTCAAACTCAGTATCGGGAATCTCATCTCCAACTATTCCCTCGTCTACTGGAAGATCCATGTTTCCCGTTGCAGGGTTAAATCTTTTTGGTGCGCCAGCTTTTACAACTGGACCTACACGCTTATCTACTAATCCTTGCAAACTACCTGTATCAGCAATCGCAGCATCTACTTTGCCTTGCGGGTCAGCCTCAATTAGAGGCAGCATAGGTATGTTTTGAGGATCTAACTTTGGTACTCCAGAAAAATCTCCTGGAAGCCTTGGGCCACTCGCTTGTCCAGCTTGTAGTCGACCTATTGCATCCATTGTATTTTGTCGTGCTTCTGCTTGTCTTTGTTTTTTACTTTTAATTGGGCCAAGATCTCTTGCCATTTTAAATCTCCTAGATAGGCGACACCTTGAGAGTGCCGCCTGTAGTTAATTAATAAGATCCCAAAAAGAAATCTTTTATTTCATTGTCAGTAGGTGGACTCATGCCTTTATAAGGGTTAGTCCCGGTAAGTGCTTGCGCTGCGTGACTTCTTGGACCTGTAAATGGTCCTATGAGTGGTGTTGCCTTTAGAATATTTCTAACTCCGCGTTCACCTTCTCCTTGCAGAAGATCGCCAACACCTCCTGCCACATTCTGTACATTCCTAACAGTCGGTCCTGACTCACCTAATACTGCATTCATAAGCCAATCAACGCCTTCATCTCTTTGTGGGTAAAGTGGATGTACTATATCCGCAACCCTTTCGAATTGACCCATAACACCTGAAGCATATACTGCTCTTTGAATATAACCTGATGTGTCTAGATAAGGACTAGGCGCACCAAACTTAGCTAAGTCTTTAATATACTGAGACGCTGCACCTAAAACAAGAAGAATCATAATTAAAGCAAATGTTTCATATTTAACTTTTATATTCCCTCGTCTTAACGCTCGATCATACAGCTTGGGAATTATATTAGCTGTAAAAGCACTTATAAAACCATTAAACTGTGTGATAAGCTGAAAGTGAGGATCTTGAAAAAACAATGGACGATTACCATGCCCCGGCATCTGAATACGCTCATGAACATAACGTTGAATCGCGTTAGACAACTCATCAGTAATATATTCTGCAGTTTCTGTTATTTCGTGTGCATAATCTTCATTCAATGCTTGATCATTAGAAACAAATTCACCCTCTTGCATAAGGCTTCTGACTCTATTTTTTACTATCTTACGAATAGCAGCCTCACGCTGTGTAGGTGGTCTAATTACCTCTACCTCTTGATCATCTCCTTGCTTAACAGTTTCTTTTCTTAAGTGAGAGCTAACCCCATCAGTAATAGTCAATGCTGCGTTCCTAGACATAGAGTCTAAGTCTTCCATTAGAATCATTATGCGGTCTACGTTAATACCTAACGAAGTAAGCTGATTATAAGCTCCCATTTCTGCTTCAGTAAACTTATCAAAATCAAAATTATAAATTGATCTTGCTTCTGCAGCAATCTCTTGCTCATCATTAATTACTACGTTTTCTTTTGCCTTAGGCTTCTCCTTGCCTTTAATATAAAGCTTAGTCGGCGCAGTTTCTAACACCGCAAACGCTGTCTTAATCGCGTCTAAAGCAACAACTGCAACGATACGTCTTTGTAGCTGAGTAATAGTCTGAATACCTGTACCCTTAAAGAATACTTCATGTACTCTTGCAAAGGCTACATCGCGCTCACCTGTTGCTAAACGATCTGCAATGTTATTAATACTGCTGTCTAGCCCTACACTATCCGCTAACCTTCGTCCACGATTAGCTTCTGAGTCTAATGCTTTAGAAAAGCTAGTAGTTACTTGTCTAACCATTTGATCAGTTGCTTGCTTAAACATTTGATCATCTTTAATATCAAAGTAAACCATCCCAAATTCAGGCAATGAAGCTGGCATTGATAGAGGTAATCCTGCTAACACTGACCAACTTGTAGCAAAGGAATTTAAGGCTGCGGCCCTTGGATTCTCAATTCGATTGTAATTACCATTCATTGCATTGATCATCGATCGAATATAAAAAGCAAATTGGATTAGCTCATCCCGAGTAAGATCTCCCTCACGCTCTAAACGCCTAAACAAACGATGTAACTTCCAACCGCCTTGCCCAAAGTATCTTGCATTTGCAGTATACCTAGCCGCATCTAATTGAACTTTATTTAATGTAGCAAATATATTCATGCTAAAGAAACTTTTTTCTTCTTTAGATAAATCTGCTTTTGCTTGTTTTCTAGTTACACCTTCTTTTCGTTTACCTTTACCCTCCAGATTTGGCTTGTTAGTCTTAGGATCAATTTTAAGCTCATAAGGATAAGTCCATTTGCTAGATGGAAGAACATCCCTAACTGCGTCCATTAACTTTCTAGCATCTTTTGAAAAAGCAAAGGGTACGCCTGTAGTATTAGGATCTACTAAAGAATATTCTACTCTCGTATTAGAACCCACTCCTACCTCGGCAGGATTAATTGTTTGTTCTCCACGCCTAGAAATGCTTTCATATATACGTTGTGCATCTGTTGCAGAATAGTCTAGTTTTTCTACCAACATTTTTTTAAATCCAACAGGATTCTTTCTTGCTGCTTTCCAATTAAATCCTTGGAACAACCACCACATATCAATGTCGTAAGATAATTCTTCTTCTTTATTTTCTTTTTTATATTCTTCATTTGCACGAGAGAATACATAATCATAAGAACGTTTAATCCTTTCTGCTGATAGGAAATTACGTTCTAGCTCTGCAAGCATAGCCTGACTCATTTCTTCAGGCTTGATATCACCTTCTAAGAATTGAGCTAATGTTTCAAGCTTAATTAAGCCATCTGCATCCGCATATTTAGCAACTGCTCTTTGATAAGCTGCTAACTCTTCCGCAAAGATAATTGGATCTTTTGAAAAACCTATAAGCGCTAATCGCTCGACAATTAAATCATACGCTATTTGAGCATCGGCTCGGTCGGCTTCTGTTAATGTATTTGAAAGCATTTGATTCCTTAAATCAATAGCTTCTTGAATTACCTTATTTAAGTTTGGCTGCTGTGCTTGCAACTGATAAGCATTATAAGCCCAATAGCCTCCTGAACGCCCAAACTCTATTAAAGCTCGCGAGATGTTTAAAGCATCCTTCCATCTCATTGCAGTTCTTCCAAATGATTTTGCAATTGTTAATTCATCAAGTAATATTTTTGCTTTAGTAATAATCTCTTGCTGAAATTCTTTTGCATTCTGTCCTGAATGAACTACATCTCCTAGCGTTCCTCCAATTCTTGAAAGGATATCTAGTACAATGGGGTTCGCAACTGCTCTCGCCGCTTTAATTGCTGCTCGCTCTGCGCCTCTGACTAAACGCCCTGTGCCAACCGCTAATGCATCAACCAAATCGCTAACACTTTCAATGTTTCTAATTACATTTCGCATACCTTTACGCTTAGCTATATACTCATTAGCCAATGAACCTGTCTTATTAAACTCAGAGGCTGGAGTATACGATACGATTCCATCTGCTTTTAACTGTTGTAGCCTAGCTAACTCTGTTTGGCTATTAGCACCAGCATCTACTGCTGCATCTGCCTCTTCAAAAGATAATTGTCTTCGAGTTCCGTTTCTACGACCTTCAATCTCTTGTCTTACTCTAGCTTCAAACGCTCTTGCACGTTCAACATTTGCTTCAGCCTCTTTTACTGCTTGAATATACTTTGGATCCGTTTCAGAAACTCCTTGATCTCTAGCAGTTTCTTTAATAGACTCTAAAGTTAATTCAGCTTCCCTCAAAGGAGAAGCATATCTAAACTCGCCTTTTTCGTTTTTTTGATTTGTACTAGGTTTGCCTTCTAAAGTTTCAGTAAGCTCTTTATCTGACATTGTAGCAGTGCGCTCACGCTCTAGCTGTAATTTTCTAGCCGCTTCAATTCTGGCTATGGCTTCATCTACAGTCGTAACACCTGATAAATCAAGATCAGGCAGTGTAGGGTCTTCCCCTTTTAGTGCCGCATTATCTCGATCAAGGTTTTGCTGAATAGTAGCTACACCCTCTCCGGATTGCATTCTGCCTATCTTATATAGCTCAAATAAACTAAGCCGTTCTAAATCCCTTCTGTTCCTAGATGCTTTTTCTAGTCGATTACGCCCTTGCATATATGTATTAGCACCAGCTCCAATGCCGCCACCTAATACACCACCCGCCAGCGCAGCATTTGTTAGCCTGTGCTTAACCTCATCGGCATCGTAAGTTGTATCAGAAAATCCAGCAGCTGTTCCCATTGCCAAACTTTCTTGCCCAACCTCAGTCAACGACTCTCTAGCCATGCCTGCCATTGTTGCTTTGCCTAAAGAACTTTTTGAAAAACCAGCAATGTCATCTGGTTTAAGCCTGACTAGTCCTGTAAAGAATTCACGTTGTGCTTTCCCTACTTTGCTTGCGAACAACCTAGTTGCTTGCTCTTGGTCTAGACCTCGTGCCATTAATGCTTCAACAATTTTCTTTTTACCTGCAGCACTGAACACTTGTACTGGCACAACCAATCCCCTCAAGCCAAGTAATTCTAAGGATGCTTGCCCTACCCCTGACATCGATGCAGCGACAAATTGAGAGATACCTTTCTCCCCTTCCATTTCATTCCAAGTTTGACCTGCATATATGACAGAAGTTGGAAGCAATGCTAACGCACCTGTAGTGACTGCACCGCCACCCACTAACGCTGAAGCAGGTATTGCAGCCGCTAAAGCTGCAAAAGTAGTTATCATGTATGGCGCAGACATTGCTGCATTATTCATAACCCACTGGAATCCAGTAGATAGATTCTCTACTTGATCATAATTTAAAAGCAACTCAGGAGTGTTTGCTATTTGAGACCTTGCTCTCATTGCTCCCTGTGCGCCGAGATTTTCTAGCATCTCAACGTCAGACATCTCTCCAATCGCTTCGAGATAACCGAAAGCCCCTTCTTTAATGCTATCCCAACCTGTACCAAAAGAATATGCTGCACCTGATAGTAACCCTTTAGGCTTATTATCAATAGTGCGGTCATGGTCCCGGAACTGAACGCCCGAATGAAAGTTAGGATCAAAGGTTGATTCATCTAGAGCTAATGATTTAAACAACAGACCTTGCGAATCTCGTTTAGCATCAAGCTCTTTCCGTTGCTTTGCAAATAAGCTATCACGATCCCCAAAGAGAGCGCGATACATTTCACCTTCTCTTTTAAGTGTTACATTTTTTTCTGATGAAAAACGATCTAGCTTAGCCAATCCTTCTTTGTACAAGACATCTGAAATCATCTCTCCGTTATCATTCATTAAAGGAGCTAAGCTTCGATCATAATCATCTTCCTTGCCTGTATTAATAATATTTGTAAAGCCACCTTGATCAATGACATCGGCAACGACTTGAGTATTTAAGTCGCCGCCTAATTCACCTCGTCTAAGTTCGAATGATCCGTCACTGTTCTGAATTAGCTTACCCGTTTCTAATCCATCAAATCCTGTGACTCTTGTTCGTTCGCCTGTGCGTTTATTAAGGAGAGTATCACTATCAATGAGTACTTGGGTATCTCCATTTTGATCTTTGAACGAACGTATTCTATTTAGACTGTTATCCATTGTGGAATACTCCTACTGTTTAATATCTTGGAATACTTTAAGGGCTTTCTTATTCTTATTTAAACACTCACGAACCCAATTCATAAACGGATTTACGCCTGTACCACCTGCGTTTAACCATAACGTAGGTGCTTTATTAGCGTTTGCTAATGCCGTATACTTAGTCCATGTTGTTTTATAAGTTGCCCAAATTCTTTTGTATTCCTTTTCGGCAAGATCTGCCCTTGTTTTATCTTCTAAACCAGCGAAAGCTTTGCTTTGAATTTGATTATCGATTTTACCAAATACTTTTGCTTCAGTACCTTCAATATCAGAACTCGAAACAATATTATCTGTTTCCTGAGATATCTTTCTCTTTTGGTAATAAACCTCTAATGATTTAGGCTCAAGACCATCTTCCCTGCCATCCCTGATCCATCTTGCATAGTCCTCATAGTATTCTTTTTGTGCAAGATTAAGGTTTCTTACCACATTTTCACGTTGACCTGTATTTAATCCACCGAATCTTTTCTTCTCTCTATTGTAGAGCGAAGCGGCTTCATCAGAAATTGTAATACCTAAACCGTCAGGAACTTGATCTGCTTCTTTTTCAATAGGCTGATTTACACCTTTTAAATAAGTTTCTCCAACAGTCCTAAACTCTTTCTTTATCTCTGTAACATCATGAAGCGATGCTTGATAATCTTCAAGATACGGAACAATTAAAGGGTCATCTAATCTATAAGGCGTACCGTTAATATTTACATACTCTCGCTTATCTCCTGCTATATAAGTTGGTAATACACCTAGCTGTCTGTGGTATACTTTACCTCCTCGCTTTACGAAACCTGATTGCCCTTGCGAATCTAATTTATCTAAGTAATCTTTAGCTGCATAACGAGCAGAGTCTAAGTGTTCGTAACCTAAGATACGGCTACCTAAGTAAAGAGTTGCCATCCGAGCAAGAAGCTTCTTATCAAACATATGACCGAAATTACTTTCAACCCATTTATATGCTGACTCCCAACCTGCAGGATCGTCTGTTTTACCTTTATCACCTTCTTTTTCTACATCCGATTGAGACAACCCATCATCCTCTGGATTAGCCTTACTAACTCCCGGAAGAGGTATTAACTCATCAGGATCTTTTCTTTTAGGTACTGTTGTTCTACCCGCTGGATCATTAAACACAATATCATCTTCAGATGCTAAAAGTGGAATGCCATACTTATTCATTTTAATTCTACGATAGCTAGGCTTTCCGAGAGGTGGTTCATTTTTTTCTATATAAACAAAATTACCCTCTGTATCTTTATAAACAGGTTGACCTTCATATGTTCCAACTTTTACATCGCCTTCTTGCAATTGCGATTCTAATGTTGGATAAAGACTATCTGTACTAGGCCATACATCTCCTAGCCATTCAATTGGATTACGACTAAACTCTCTGCCTTCAGCGTCTACATATCCGTTTTCCTGTTCATTCCAAACATAAGGAACGCCGTTACGAACAATGGTATCATGAACACCGTAGTCACCTTGGTCTTCCCCACCAGACTTTGGTGGTGTCTGTTGATTAAGAGGAGGAGGGTTTACTATCGCTCCTGTAAGGTTGCCTTTACTGTCTTGTTCAAAGTCAGAATAATCAAATGCAGAAGCTGGATTATTAACTGCTGAAGGCACAGATACTACTTGACTAGAAGGCTGACTGTTTCCAAACCAAGACCGAGGATCCCACCAAGAGCCACTACCACTAGCATAATACTGAGGTACTTGGCCTCCACCCGACATATAGTCTGGTTTCGATTGTGGTAAAGGTATATCTACCTCTTGAGGTACTTGAAACTTTTCAAGCCTGTTATACCAACCCTCTAAGAATTTTCTTTTCTTTGGATTGTTTCTAGCCACATCATAGTACCAGTCACCTCTCGCATTTGTAAAGTCTTGAGACAAACGGCCTAAACTATTGTTTTGTAAATAAGCAGCTAAAGCCGCTGAAGTAATATCTCCCGGCCTACCATCTACGTCTTCTTCTGGCATACCAATTGCACGTTGAAGTACTTCCCAAGCTCTTCTACCCCCTGAATTAACCGCCATATCAAGCATGTTGTGTTGTAACTCACGAGGCAAACTACCAATTTGATATCTATCATAATACAACTCTTTAAATATCTTTCTTGCAGTTGGTTCATTTAAGTTTTTTAAATCAGTAATAGTTGCGTTTGGATTATACTCTTTCAAGGCTTCTAAAGTTACTCCGAACTTTGTAGGTTTGTCACCATCATAGTTAGTAAACTCGGATCCACCTCCTTTTGCTTTCTCATCTTGCAAAACAGAATCAATCATACCATCAACATCTGTTCTTACTGGAAACATTGAAGTGATTGCATTTGCACCACCCTTAAGAACATCCGTTAAATAACTGTCAACCGCTTTAACCCTAGGTTCTAACAAATCATAAACTGAAGAATCTTTTTCACCTGTAGGTATTCTTACGTCTCCTTCAGGTAAAAGCGGTGGCATCATAGGCGGTTTGGGCATAGGCAGAGGCACGCTACTGGCTTCAGGTTTAATAGGCATAGGCTCCCTGAGATTTTCTTGAGGTGCAAATGTAGGCTTATTAAAAACTTCAGGCACAGTTGGTGGTAATGCTCTTATTACTTCCTCACTGCCATCGTGAATAGCTGTTGCAGGAACACTCTCCTGAACTGACCATGTTGTTGGAGCTACTCTTTTATTAAGCTTTAGATTTACTTCAGGAGATGCGCCTGTTCCTCTTGTTCCAAATTCGTTATAACCTCCGCTATAATAAGCAGGGACTTTAGCCCCTCCTGAATTCCAAGGAGTCCAATCAGTATCCTGTGCATACTCGTAAATACTCTTAGGGATTCCTCCAAGGTACTGCATACCTCCTCCTAATGCATTAGTAATCCTGTCCATTGTAAAGAAATCTTCTTGCGGTTTTTTCCGTGGCATAGGTCTATAAACTAAACCATCCATCCAATAGTCTTTTCCTTTTACTCTTTGACCGCCAGCCGCATATGTAGGAATAGGACCGCCTTGAGCTTCTTGCATCATGCGTCCTTCTTCATTCATAGCATCGATAACTGGTTGATACTTGCGTGAAGCTTCTGCATTGACTACGTTCTCTCCGGGAGTAAGCCATGCTGGATAAGTGTCTGTACCACGAGGTTCCCCCGGATGATCCATCTCAGGTACTTCTGGAGTATCAAATTCGATCGAGAACATACCGCCGTGGCGATCCTTCCTCGTCATC
>Ga0115012_10001803_pt1 | contig 12420 bp, 25 predicted proteins | sample TroAtlMetagenome_FD_88706 | JGI IMG/M metagenome (GOLD analysis project Ga0115012, IMG submission 88706) | Marine eukaryotic phytoplankton communities from Atlantic Ocean - Tropical Atlantic ANT10 Metagenome | ecosystem: Environmental > Aquatic > Marine > Oceanic | place: Tropical Atlantic...
AAAAAAAAAAAAAAATTTTGTAAATGAGAATGAGAATCATTATGAGAATGAGAATCATTCAGATTATTGTGCAAAAAAATGGGGCGGATATTTCCGCCCCACATTTTTAATATCTCTCTCTTATGATTTCCATAACATCTTTTTGAATGTCTGATAATCTATTAAAGATGGAAACAAGTGAATCCATATCCTTATTAGCAACCATAGGCATTGAATGTAATTTTGGATAAATATTATTATTCATTCGCATTAAATCCATTCCAATAGCGTTTATCAATTCTTCATAAGAATTAGTATCATAAGTTAAGTTTTCAAAATCTTCTTTTGATAACATAATTTTTCTCCTATATTAAAATGATTAAAGAAATTAGAGGAAGGATAATCCAAATAATAATATCAGTTATGAGTGAATATCTAAAATAGATTTTCTTTCCCAATTCAGTCGCAACAATTTCGCTACCCCTCTTAAATTCAACCCCTTGTTCTTCTAAAATTTTACAGGCGTTATTAAATGCTTGCACATCTTCCAAGATTAAAGGATTGTATTTAGTCTTAATAGTTAAATGTCTTTTGAAATATTTTCTAAACATAATTTTCCTCTATAAAAGGGCGGAATAAATCCGCCCCAAATTAATTAACAAATTTCTCATTCCAAGATTTAGCATTACAACAAGTTGCACCCATATCCCCAATAGCCAATAAATTAGAATTATTGTCATCATAGAAATATTTTTCTAATGCTTGAAATGGTTTCAGATTGAAAAAAGGATTTAATAATCTTCTTTTTAATTTCCAATCCGCAGTAGATTCTCCAATGGGGCGAGATTTTACATAGTCGTAATATATCCCCATTGAATGTAGAAATTCCCAATCATGCTCATTGAGTTCTCTAGCGGTGCAAAGAATGACAATATCGCCATTCTTATAATCCGCCACGAGTTGCCAATACATAGGGAGTAAATCATCTTTGAAAATGTTTTCCTTAGTATTGTTAGCTTTCCAATGAGCCAAATCGAGTTTTCCATTTTTATCATGTTTTGCTCTATGGCTAGAATCAATAATTGTTCCATCTAAATCATAAATTCTGATCTTAGGATTCAGATTGAATAACCTATCGCAAAAATTAGTTTTATGTTTCATAAGAATTACCCCCATATATAAAACCGCATTATGTTTGTTGCTTGTGCAAAAAACATAACCACAGTTAGAAACATTAATTTTCTTCGCCCTTGCGACCAAGCAACCCAATAGATTGCCAAGTTTCCCGCAAAGATGAAAAACCATGAAAATTCAAAGGATAGCGGTGCTATCCCTTGAATACCTATCGCAATTAAAAATGTGGATAGTGTAAAAACAAAGTTTTGTATTTCTCTCAATTTAATTGAGTGTCTATCTTCAATCTTCATTTTGTATCATTCCAAATATTTGATTGCATATTAAAGAAATTAGATTTAACTAATTGCTTATATACCTCAACCCCTTGCGAAACAGTATAAGGTTTCTCACCTAGTTTTTTCTGTTCCGCACGAGTTTCTGAAAGCCAATCATTAAATGTTGGCGTATTATCATCAAAATTTAATTCAAGCTGTTTCATTATTTACCCCCTTGTAAATTTAGTTCTGTTTGAATTATTGGTTTTCTAACAGGTTTACCTTTTCTAAGTTCTAATTTTTTCTTAGCAGATAAACCTTTAGCTATATAAGTCCAATGCGGAGTTTGAATATTATCAACAAAATCTCTTTTGATAATATTTTTCCATTTATCCCAAGCATACATTAACAACCCCATTTCTAAAGTTGAATCACGATACGCGGTGTGTTCTTCGTGATAATGTAAGTCCTTCGATAAATAGCGTTGGACACATTCAGCAGAATAAGAAAAATTATCATTAATAGTAGTCATTTGATTTTTATCATATTCATCAAGCGACTTAATCCATTTAAAATAATTCTTATTCATTACAAGCGTTGCACATATATCCTGTAAGCAAAAAGATTTTACACCTTGCGGAATATAGAAGGTCTTTTGTCTTAGTTGCTTTTGGGTATGTCTAATAACACCCCCTTTATCAGATGAAACGCCTATATCAAAATTATAATTATAAGCAGTTAGATATTCGATATTGCGTGATTTCATTTGTTCATTAAATTCCTCAACAATATCTTTCCACCGCCTAACCTTATGAAAATTGTTATAAGCGTCTTTATGTGCCTTTGCCATTGATTTATTAAATCCAAAATTATCGCCCTGTTTATTTTGTTTCAAAAACAGTTCAATATCTTGCATAACTTCCTTTACATAGTAGTCCATTTTCCCAAAAGAAAATGAATTCTTTTGTTCAATGTTTCCAAAGGTCGCCCCAAAATGATAAACCAATCGAGGTCGCCTATTTATAAAAGTCGTTTCAGTATCAATAACGCACGCTTGCACATTATTAGTAAGGGGCGACATTACGCCACCCCTTTATAGTTTGCTTTCACTTTGAGAGCTTTAGCGATATTAACAATATCGACTTTAGTGGCTCTTTCAAGTGCTGGAAGATTAATCCCTGTTTGATCTGATATGGCTCTAACCATAGCGGATTTGGTTTCATCTTCGTAGTATTTAGGTTTAGTTTCCTTAACCATAATTTTTCTCCTATTAAGAATGGGCTAGCTTTAAAACAGGGGCTAGCCCTAACCCTTAGAATAACAACCTAGTTATTCTTTAATCTTTGTTTCAAAGAACGAATATGATTTTTACAAATATTCATTCTCTTATCAAAGTCTTTGAGTTGTCTACCGATAACCTTAGTAATTTTTGTTTCTCTACCAAGTTTAGCAATAAACAATTCTTTTTCTTTTTTGATTGAAAGCAATTCATCTTCAGCAGTATGTTTTGCTTTCAATAACATCATATAAAATTTTGGATTCATAAAAATCCCCCTTGTTATTAATTAATAAAAAGTTTTTGTTTTTGCTACCCATATCGACCAATATGTCTAGCTACCTTCTGAGGTCTTTGTGTATCGCTTTACGGCTTTCGCGTGCGAAGGGGATTCCGCCCCTTAGGTCGATTTTCATTGTTCCAAGATTTTACCTTTTCGACCTTATGGGGATATTATAAGCGATTTTGATAGGAACATTCAATAGATGTTTAGCGAAACATTTACACAATGTTTTTTGTTGCGACACAAAATGTCGCTGTATAAATTTTATACAGTATAAATTTTATACAGGGGGGCGGTTAGTAGACTTGCCACACGCTATCGCTCACAACCCCCACGCGCGTACAACTTTTGAAAAATTCGCGAACTTGTAAAAAGACGCGTCGTATACATCATGATGATGCTCCCATAAATATTTCTTGACACGAGGATGAAAATTTGATATAATTCAAATATGAAGAATGAAATTGTAACCAAAATGAGTCCAGAGGGATTAGAAATCGCAAATGCTTACTTAGAGCTGGGGAACGCCCAAGCCGTATGCATTAAATTAGGTGTAGATGAAAACACCATACAAGAATACTTAGGCAAAAGAGAAATTAAACAATACATTGACCAAGTATATTTAGACACAGGTTACAGAAATAGATTTAAACTAGCAAACACTCTGGACGACTTAATAGATAAAAAGCTAGAAGAAGCAGATGAAAGTCAGATTTATACTAACAAAGACCTAGCGGACTTGATACAAATGGCACATAAGATGCGTATGGATGAAATCAAGGCTATGGCAGAGTTAGAAAAGGCAAAAGCCTCTAATATTAAAAATCAAACTAATGTACAGATTAATAGTGAGTTACCCTTCGGACAAGGTAATTATGGTAAACTCATGGAAAAACTACTCAATAAGTAATGTATGCTTATATGAGATTATTAGAGGAGGAAGGAATGGAAGTAATATCCACCTATGTTAATGAACCGCTTAGAGCGGATGTAATAATCAAGAATGGAGTATTCGGTATAAAAATGTTTGACAAGTATGGAGAACATATCAAAACTGAACTTTATAAAGGACATAGTGAAATCTATGCAGAAAATGCAGCAGAGAACTATGTATTCGGAATAAAAAGTGCCCTATAGTAAAGAAGTTGTAAGACGATTCGAAGAAGTACTAAACAGCCCAAAGCAGTTTAGTGTAGGACGCTTTGACCCTAACGACCCCGCTGTAGCTACTGGAATGACAGGAGCACCAGCCTGTGGTGATGTTATGAAACTCCAACTGAAACTTGACGAAAACGAAGTAATCGTAGATGTTAAGTTCAAAACTTATGGATGCGGCAGCGCTATTGCTTCATCCACAATGTTTGTAGAAATGCTGAAAGGCAGGACTATAGAAGAAGCAAAACAAATAAAAGATAAGGATATTGCTAAAGCATTAGATTTGCCACCAATAAAACTGCACTGCTCAGTTCTAGCTGAAGATTCAATAAAGAAAGCTATACAGAACTGGGAGGACAAATGTTCAGAAAAATACACAAATTAATGAAAGCAGGTAGAATACATAAAGTGTGGAGACTAACTAATTTACCTAGATGATGGAGGTCACAAATGAGGCGTATACTAGACTTATACAGAAGGCAAGCGCAGAAGACAACTTTGTTTTTAGACTTGGTGTTACTGGGGGTGGCTGCGGTGGTATGGAGTACCTTTTTACTTATAATAGTGAAGATTATCAAAGTGATTTGGTAATTGATTGGGGCAAGATAAAGTTTAGAGTAGACCCCAACTCTGCGCCTTATTTGCAAGGCATGACAATAGACTGGAAAACGGACGGACTTAATGAACAATTTACATTCAACAACCCAAAAGAAACATACAGATGCGGATGTGGAGTCAGCATCGGTTTTGGATAAATTAGAAAACATACACCCTATGAAACAGGTTGCTTATGCATCTGTTATACAGGTTACCGTTTTGTTCGGGATGTTTGGTTGCATGGCAATCAATCAAGAACTAATTAAATTTCTATGAGTGAAGTATTTGACATAATTGGACAAGTAGGAGCACCTATCGCTGCAGCACTGTTCATGGGTGGTTTTATATTTCTTATCATACGAAAGATTATGGATGATGTAGTCGGAGATACTGAAGAAGTTAAAGGTATCTCAAAGATGTTGATTACTCGTATCAAAGTGATGAACAATGATATGATTAAAATAGATATGAGTGTATCATCCGCTCTGGGACTTGCACCAGATTTAGATAAAATAGCAAGAGCAGAAAACTTTGTAGAAAGTGGGAGTATAGATGCAAGACGCGATTGATGCAATACAACAATTTGGATTTCCAGTTGTTGCCATGGTCGGACTTGGTTATTTCGTATACTTCGTATGGACTACGGTTACTGAAAAAATAGACCCAGCAATCGAAGAAATGAAAATCACAATCTTATCGTTAATCGACCAAATAAGAATGTTAGATAATGACATGATACGACTGCAAAAGAAACTGGACACAGTTTTACAGATGAAAGAAAATGACCGCAAAAAATGATATAACTGGAGATAAAATCCAGACCAAATCTTCTAGCGTATACGCTGATAACTATGACGCTATATTTAGAAAAGAAGATAAAGATGAGAGAGTTGCTAGGGGTGTCGTAGGAGCACTTCTATTTCTATCCTTTGTAGCACTCGCATATGATGTATCAGCTGACGAAATTAAATTTGGATTCAAGAATCCTTCATTCAGTGGTGTAGGTACATCTAGCCACTATCTTACTATTGACTCACAAGAGATGTCAAGAAAAGAAGCAATCGCTGCAGAAATAAAAGCACTAAAGGAAGCTGCAGAAAGAGAGGAAGCAAATAGTACTCTCGCACGATTTATAAAAAACTTTGAGAGTAGAGTATATGCACAGTTATCTCGACAGCTGGTAGACCAGTTATTCGGAGAGAACCCTGCAACAGAAGGTACATTTCAATTGTTTGATAATCTGATTACATGGACATCAGATGGTATCTCAATTACAATGACCATATTTAATGAGGCAACTGGTGAGACAACTACAATCACAATTCCTATTGGTGACTTCGGTTTTCCTACTGGCTAGTTGTGCGAACTGGACACATTATAGTTATGTGTCTCCCTGTGTAACAAATCCAGACGGCGACTACAAAGATGTAGTAACTATTATCGGAAAAGCGCAATGCTTTTCTGGAGACGCTGTTATTGAACAACCAGTTACAGATGCAATTCAAAATGTTCCACAACCATCACGATATCCTGTGGTGGCCGTATATAAATTTACCGATTCAACAGGGCAAAGAAAGAGTGTCGATGGTATTGCTAGTTTCAGTACTGCTGTTACTATGGCTCCCGAGACATACCTTATTAGGGCACTCAAACAGTCTGGCTTTTTCAAAGTTGTAGAGAGGACTGGATTAGACCATCTAACCAGAGAAAGACAACTAATTAGACAGACTAGACAAAGTTTTAATGATGACGATGAGCAACTTCCACTACTGTTTGCTGGTCTCATCATTGAAGGGGGTATAGTGGATTATAACACTAATTTGTTAACAGGAGGTATAGGTGCTAGATATCTTGGCATCGGTAACTCCAAACAATATCGTGAGGATACCGTAGTGGTTTCATTAAGACTAGTTTCTGTGAGTACAGGAGAGATTTTAATGGAAATCCTTACATCAAAGAAAATACTCTCTGTCGGAGTATCAAATGACTTTTTCAGATTTATAGCAGAAGGCACAAAACTCGTAGAGTTTGAAAGCGGTACTGCCATGAATGAAAGCAAGTCCATAGCTGTACAAGCAGCAATGGAAACTGCAGTAGTGCAATTGATAAAAGAAGGCAAAGAGCAAGGGTACTGGAAGTACTGGGGAGAGAAGTAATGAGAATATTACTCTTATTATTATCCTTTGGTTTATATGCAGACAATGAAATTTATATTGACCAGACTGGTAATAATGTCGCTATAGACATTGAGCAACTTGGTTCCAACAATATTATTGGTGGAGATGATGCAGTTGCTGGCACAATGACAAAAGCTATCTTAAATGGTGGCACTTGGACATTTGATATCAACCAGATTGGTTCTTCAAATAAATTTCTAACTGACGGTATAATAGGTGAAAACTTTACTGGTTTCTTCGAATTTGACGGAGATTCAAATACATTCGAGTTTTCTATGGATACTACAGGACTAAATACAGTTGACTTCGCAGACATCAATGTTGATGTAACTGGTAGCTCAAACACTTTTGATTGGGATATCGGAGAAAATGCGGGAGCAAGTTATTTAGACTTAGATTTAATACTAGATGGAGACAGTAACGATTTAACTTTCGATATAGACTCTGACTATTATACTTCCTACATAGACATATTAGGGGATAGTAATACAATGGAATTAACCAAAACTGGTTATGGAGCTTCATCAAGCGATGCAGGTTATTTTTACTTGGATTTAAATGGTAGTACAAATACTATCGATATTCAACAAAAATCAACACTAGCACTTGATTGGCTAAAAATAGAAAGTGATGCGTCAAACAGTAACATATGTGTTATTCAGTCTGATGGTGGGACTTCCACTTCTTGCTGATATAGGCGAAATCACAGAACTTCGTGGGAACGGTGCTGTCATAAGAGACGACACCGTTCCAGCGTTTTTAGAACAAGACATTCAACAAATGGATGATGTACGAACAGCTAATGGGCGACTCGGTATCACATTCATAGATGATAGTAAAGTTCGACTCACAGAGCATAGTAAACTTGTAATAGATGAAGTTATTTTTGACCCGAATCCTTCGAAGTCAAAAATGACAATGCAGTTTGCAAGTGGTACAGCTCGATTTATTACTGGTAAGATAGGACAGATAGACAGACAGAATATCAACATCAGTACACCAACAGCACAAATCGCAATTCGAGGAACAGATTTTACTGTTACCGTTGATGAGTTCGGTAAGTCTTTGGTGATACTCTTACCAGATGCAAACGGACTGCCCTCTGGCGAGATTGTAGTAGCAACCGCTTTAGGACAGGTAATATTAAATAAACCGTATCAATCTACTGTTACGACTGTATGGGAGCAGAGTCCTACTAAACCTGTTATCCTCGACTTAACACTAGATCTGATAGACAATCTTTTGATTGTATCACCACCGAGGAAAAATGAAGAACTTGAACAAGCTGAGGGATCGTCTGGAAGTAGCGACTCTAGTACTAATATTCTCGATATCGACTATCTCGCTTACGACGGGCTCGATGTAGATTTATTAGAATACGAAGACGAATTTGTAGAACTAGATATAGATTATCTAGGAACAAACTTCTTAGAAGATTTACTTGAAATAATAGAACAAGTAGATGAATTAGAAACAGAAGAACTAAACACTGTTGGTATAGCACCAGTAGATATAAAAGGTACTACTTTTGGACAAGATTCATCTACACAGATAACAACATTTGGCGATGCAGAGTTTTTAACTTTAATTCGTCAAGTGAATCAAAGTGTAAGGTTAGATATAAATGGACAAACTGGATATAACATTATATTGGAACAAGATGGTAAAGCTTACAATGTTGTCATTGGTAATGGTGCCGATGTCACTATTAGCATACGACAGAGCTCAGGTTGAAGCAGATGCAGAGCGGATAAGAATTGCCGAAGAAGAAAATAGAATATTTAAAGACTTAAAGTTTCATACTCCTGCTTCAAGAGCACAGTATATAACTTTCTGGACTATACAAGCTTTGGATGTATATTCTACTTATCGTGGATTACAATATAATTGTGTTCGTGAAGCAAATCCACTACTAGGAGACGATCCTGGTTTAGGACACATGGTTACACATAAGACAGTATTCTTATATCCTTTCTATACTTTACCAAGAGATATTATTGATAGAGAAACTATGCAATGGGTAAATGGCTTTGGCACTGTAGTAATTATTAATAATTTTGAAGTATGGAATAGAGCGCACAAACAATGTATCAGAAGATAATAACAATAGTACTATTTATGGGATTGCTTATATGGAATCCTGGTATCATGCAAAGAGTTGAACTAATTGGTTACGACTATCTAATTATGAATACCGAACCAGTACAGAATGAGAACATTCTTATTGTAGACCTTGACGAAGATTTACTTAAGACTTATGGGGGATGGCCGCTTCCTAGGTCTCTCTATGGAGATTTGATAACAACAACAAATGCCATAGCGGGATTTACAGTACTGATGCCAAACCCCGACATTCGTGGCAAAGACTATGATGAATACTTTGCTATGAGAATGGAGTACCAACCAACAGTCCTTGCTTCAGCAGCATCGACACAAGTTACTGGGATTAATCCTCATGTAGGAACTGCCCAGATAGGAGAAGACCCAACACCATGGCTATATCAATACCCAGGAATTTTACCTACCGCGTCTACGCTGGAGTCAAGCGCAAGGGGACTCGGACTAGTAACCGCTACACCGGAAATAGACGGGGTTACTCGTCGTATTCCCCTAGTCGCAAGCGTAGAGTCAAAACTATACCCAAGCTTCGCACTAGAACTCTTAAGAGTCGCCGTGTCAGACCCGTCGTACCAGTTAAAAACAACAGAAGAAGGCGTTTCTTGGGTTAGAATACCAAACTACCCATTAATGAATACAGATGCGAATGGTCGTATCTTTTTGAACTGGAATACAAAATTTTACAAACAAACAGGACTGGAGTTTTTAGAGAAACCTATAGAAGCTCCCTTTGTTATATTCGGCACGACTGCAGAGGGTATAACAAACCCTGTGCCGACCCCTGCGGGGGCTAAATACCCACATGAAATACAAGCAAACATTTTACATAATCTTATTACTGGGACTGCTCCTAGCCAACCAACTTGGGCATCAGGAGTCGAGATACTGGCAACCTTCATCGGATTACTACTTCTCGCCTTTGCCACAAGGAGTGTGTATCTCTCAATCCCAGCACTCGGACTTATTGTCGGTGGTAGTTTATATGGAGCCTGGCATTTATATAAATCTTCCTACTTGTTCGATGTTAGCGGTATCGTAATTATCTGCATTGGCTTTTGGAGTATTCATACATTCCTGAGTTTCCTTTCCGAGTATCGTCAGAAACTTCGAATCAAACAACAATTTGGGACATATGTATCTCCGCACTTGGTAAAAAAATTACAGGACGACCCATCATTGCTGAGATTGGGTGGGTCGACAGAACAACTAACTTTTCTTTTTTCTGACATCAGAGGATTTACTCCCATCTCGGAAAAATACCAGAAGAATCCGCAAGGACTTACTAATCTCATAAACCGTTTTCTTGACAATCAGACTGAGATTATTCTCAAGCATGGCGGTACAATAGATAAATATATGGGAGACTGCATCATGGCATTTTGGGGTGCTCCTCTTCCTGATGAAAATCATAAACAAAATGCAACAGCAGCTCTTGTGGAAATGAGAGTAGCATTGGAGGAATTAAATGAAAGACTCAGAGAAGAAGGCTTGGATGAAATTAATACAGGAGCGGGAATCAACTCGGGACTCTGCGTGGTTGGTAACTTCGGTTCTAGTAACCGTTTTGATTATTCTGTACTCGGCGACAGCGTTAATCTCGCAGCCCGTTTAGAATCGTCTTGTAAAGAGTATGATGTAGACAATGTAATTTCTGAGTACAGTTTGGTTGATGATTATGAGTATGACTTCCTTGACGAAGTAACTGTAAAAGGTAAGTCAGAGCCTGTAAAAATCTATACCATACGAAAATAGTACTTGACATGAGGTACTATTTTTGATATAATTATCATGTATGTTAATACAAAAGTATAAGGGAGAGACAAATGGACGCCGAACAAGTGGCAAACGATTTAGCTAAGCATGAAGCAGTCTGCGCGGAGCGATGGAAAACTGCATTTAACCGCTTTGACGACTTAGATGAAAATGTTAAACGCATAGAAACAATACTTATCTCTGCCGCAGGAGCATTGATAGTTGGTGGGGCAGGCCTCATCATTACGCTGTGGAGTGTCCACTAGGAGAAAATAATGGAATTAGATTACAATAAAAAAGATATAGCCAAGTCACCAAAGGCAAAAGCAACAGTAGTTGAATTACCTGAAGGTGTAGAAGTCTATGAAAAAAGAGGTATGTGGTATGTAAAAGGCGATGCCAGAGGATTACACATATTTCCAACCAAAGAGGAAGCTCATAAATGGCTAACGAAATAAAAGAGGCTCTTAAGAAAGCAGTAGAACAAGCAGAAGAGCAAGAGATTGCACCAGAACTTACAGCAAGAACAAAGAAATTACTAGCTAGAAAGAAAAGGTTGCAGAGAAAAAATAGACAAAAAATACCTAAATCACTAAAGTGAAGAAGAAGGTAAAACATCAAGACAGATTGAAAATTTGTCAAGAGTGTCCGAACTATCAAAAGTTTTGGAAGACATGCAAAATATGTATGTGTTTTATGCCCCTCAAAACAAAGTTACGATGGGCTGAGTGTCCAGACGAGCCTCCTCGTTGGACTTAGGGAGTAGAAATGGCATTAACAGCTAAACAGAAGAAATTACCAAAAGCTCTACAAAGAGCTATTCTTGCAAAGCAAAAAGGCATGGGCAAGAAGAAAAAGAAAAACGGAAAGAAAAAGCGTGGTGGAAAAAAGAGAAGTAGAGGATAAATCTCTCTGGTTCAATTACTTTCACTCTATCAAAAAGGTCTGTCCTTGGAGTTTTAAAAGTTACTGCAACGACAGAATATTGATAACGCAGTTTGACAAAGACATACTTAAGTTAAACGAACAAAATTGGAGTCTTAAACAATGGGACGCAATAGTTTACACTTCTAAGTTGTCAGTTGATGAGCTAGATAAGTTTTGTGAAAAACGAAACGAATTACAAGAAAAGTGTGAATATTTGTGGTCACATCCGCACTATACAAAAGGCGGAAATCGACAAACACATTGTCCTGTTATAATACAACAAGACCGAGCCCAGTTAACTGAACTACGAGGGGGTGATACAATCTAGGATTGGATGACCTTATACTAAGCAAAAATGCATGATTAATTTCATGACACGGAAAAATATCGAGGGGTCTCCAATCCGCCTTTTAGGAGAAATATGAAAGCATTAAAAAAATTATGGAATATCGTAACAGGAAAAGATAAAAACTGGGACGGTTCTGTAGACATTAAAGATAAGATGATATCTGCAAAGCAGAAGACTCTTAAAGAAACAGATATGTTTAAACCGAAAAAATGATTAGAACAGTTGAGCAATGCTATCGCTTGTACAGAAATGTTACAGATAGCGACACAGGGGTTAAAATGGTTACATACGAAACTGCGTCTGCAAAGCGCAACTATGATGTAAACAAAAAATCATTTGTTATGTACTTTCACAATCATACTGTCACACCTAACTTCACTACTGAAAAAATAGAAAGTGTTGGAGAAGGAAGCTGG
>Ga0115012_10001805_pt1 | contig 12414 bp, 14 predicted proteins | sample TroAtlMetagenome_FD_88706 | JGI IMG/M metagenome (GOLD analysis project Ga0115012, IMG submission 88706) | Marine eukaryotic phytoplankton communities from Atlantic Ocean - Tropical Atlantic ANT10 Metagenome | ecosystem: Environmental > Aquatic > Marine > Oceanic | place: Tropical Atlantic...
CATCATCAATACTTTTCTTAGCAACAGATGGACCAGATGTACCTTTGCCTCTAGGTTTTAGTCTTAATTTTATGGGTCTATCAGTTTGGTCTGATACATAGTCAACTACTTTTTGTACCCATTGCTCTACTGTCAAACCAGTCATATAATGTGTCATTGTTTGTGATGATGGACATATTAGTATATGTTCACCTTGCGTTTGCCAAGGTTTTACTTCATACTCTTTCCAATCTAAATATCTATCTGCTGGCACATTTAACCTACGATTATCATGTAAACTATTTGAACACCATCTCCAATATGTGTTATCCCAGTCTTCATTATTTGGGTCATACCTTCCATAATAAGGCATGTCACAGAAAATATAATTGTCACCACTCTGCATGATTTGTGTATTATTACCTATCAATCCCCATAGTACATAATTATTAAACAATCCGCTATTAATTTTTGCAGCAGGCCAACCTTGTTCTAATGCTGCATATATTCTCTCCATTTTAGGAGATGGTCTAGGCTGAATTAAAGATATTCCTTTAGAAGTTTCCAAGGCCGCCCCTCCGCTAATTCTTCTTGATACCATTCAGTATAAGCCATTTTTTCTAGCCATTCTGTACGGTCAGGTTTATTTGGTGCTTCTATTTCTTTTATGTCGGTTGTTAAATCATATGCAAATGAATTAGGACTTGTAATTACAGGTACACCATTCAATATTGCTTCAATTGCTGGTCCAGATGACCAGTTTATTACACAATGTGTCTTTTCTAATAACTGTGGGAAATCTACTTTATCAATATCATTTACTGACTTTGGTCGCGATATTAATGTATCAGGGTGGTGATAACTGATATAGGTAAAATCTGTTAGATAATCTCTAGGATGTGGTCTTAATACTATGGGTCTTTTTGTATGTTTCTTTAATAAGTCAATCCACTGAACGACCCATTTCTCCACAGGCGGTAAACCATGCCACTGCATCGAGTCCCCTCTTTGAGTCGCAATAACAATATAGTCTTTAAGCTCTGATTCTCTCCAAGGTTTGACATCAATTCCAAATTTTTGCCATCTTGGTTCTTCTTGTGGTTGTGGAAATTTTGCTGCTGCATTTATACCGTCAATTCCTAATCGCCAGGTAAGTCCTCTTCTTAATTGTCCGATTTCGATGACAATGACAGGTTTTCCTCTGCTTTTGAAATCATTGTAGACATCAGCGTTAGGCTCCATTCTGCCAGCGAAAAGAATAGACCAAATAACAGCAACATCAGCATCCCTATCATTGTGAACAATGCTATCACCGCAAGACTCAATCCCTCTACCAAGGGCTTCAAATATTGGAGGACTGTTAAGCGCACCATAAGCAGTGAATAAACTTACTTTCATTGTAAGTATTATACTTCATTAATAATAGGATTTAGTGCTTTTCAGGAATTTAGTGTATGAAGACATTACATCTGCAGCATCATCTACAGCTGATGGCATAGACTCTCTATCATGGTATTCTACTGCTTCTCTATAATCGTCACTGGTTTTGACTTTAGTTGTTGGCATACCTCTTGGTGCCATGTGATTATCGGCACCACGATTTGAAAATATTCTTGCTTTATCAGATATTTTCTTTAGTTTAATATCATAATCTCTACCATTATATCTAACCCAATCCTGTGCAAATTTCTTTAGATTACCTTTTAATGGTTCGAAATCTATAATTTTATCTTCATCGCTCATATTTTGGCCAAAACCATCTTGTCTATTACCAGATGCGATAATCACATTTTTGCCATCTGTATAAAAGTAAATATCACCAATAGCCGTATTACCTTGCTCTGTGTTTTGAACATAAGCCACTACAGGTTTACCAACTCTGTGAAATTTCATGTGGTCGTTAGCTAATTTTTTAGATAAACCTTCAATACTAGACTCTTGTTCTTGTATATCAGTGTGTGGTGGTAATTCTTTATCTTCTTTTACTGGTACCTCTTTACCGCTACGGTCAATAAAGATATTGTAAGCAGTAAAATCACCTTTGTCTAATTTTTTATTTTCTCTTGGATACATTTTATTCAACATACTCTTAAATCCACTTGGATGATGTTTTTGCGCACCCATAATATGGTTAGGGTCAAACAAAGTCAGTAGGTCATCTACTGCAAATTTCTCACCTTTAGTTTTTATCTTTAATTTTCTGTAGAGTTTTGCTCTAAATACAACAAATTTTTTGTGTCCTTCTGAACCTCTACTCGTTATATCTGGTATCTGAAGTTTCTTTTCTGGTAATGCTTGACCAGTGACATCACTATCTTCATATCCAAACTTTTGATATCTTTGTTTAGCCATATCAGTAGCTTTTTCTAATTCATCATCTTCAATATCAGGACTAGGCGCTTCACCATCATCTACATTATCTCCAGTTGAATCATCAGTAGCTTCTACAACTTTACCAAAATGTTCTTTTTTCGTGATAAGATAATCAGTAAGTTCACTAAATAGATTATCATCTTCTTTGATAGTACAAGGGAAAGTCTTCTCTTTAAATACAAAAGATTTTTTACCATCGGCATATGCTTGTCTTGCTGCTAGTATAAATGCTCTCTTTTCACTTAGTGTTATATCAGTATCTCTTAATAACACATTTTCAGCATTCAATTTAGCTGCTATAGCCATTTGGCGTCTTTTTTCTTTTGATTTTCCTTTGAATTGTGGGGCGTCAGATTTGTAGAAATCTTTTATCCAATCACCCATGTCGTCTGATTTATCTAAGGGCATTTTAGAACCTGTCTATGTTAATCGATTCTTCTTCCATTCCTAACTTTTTAAGTTCTTTCTTAATAAGTCTATCAAGCTTTTTCATTTCTGGTTTCATGAATGCAGCTTTACCAAACTTACCAATCATATCAGCTTTTTGTTTCATCAGGTCTGAATATTTTAAGAATCTAGAGCTTTCATCGATATCTTCGCCTTGTGCTTTTTTAAGTGCGTCTTGAGTAGGTGCACCCTTCTCACCTTTTTTTCTCATTCTTTCACCACGTTTTCTTTTTGCGTGAATATTAGCCCATAGACCTTTTTCTTCTAGTTCTTTTTGGATATCTTCAGGAAATGCTACATCTTCAGCATAGAATTTCAGTGCAGCCATTACACTAGGATTTTTTGATAATCCTCTTTCTAATTTTTCAATTTGCTTTACAGCATTAGTATAATCACCATCAGCTTCTACTGCTATTTCCATAGCCATAAGTAGATTTTGTTTATGTTTTTCTACATCTCTTTCATTTCTGAATCTGACTTTTGCTTCAGCAAAGATATTCTTTTGTCCAGTAAATACTGACATAGTACTCTCCTCTTTATCACCATACATCTGATGGTATTTTTTAGTGTGTTTAGAAACTTTTGTTTTCTTTAGATTACCATCAGCATCTTTATCACCTGGTGCTGGTTTGTAAGCATTCGGGTCGTCATCATCCATTTTAGCTTGTTTTTTAAACTGGTCTTCTCTATCGTCTTTTTTAGATTGTTTGACACCTTTCATATAGTTGCCATCATCTTTCATATTCTTATCTTCTTCTACAGCTTCTTTCTTAACTTTTGCAGCTAAGTCTTTGTCAGCTTTTCCCCATGTACCTGAACCTTTACTAATAAAACTATTTACTCTAGCAAATGCCCATTGTTGCTGACTAGCACCTGGACGGTGACCTGTTTTCCAAGCAGCCATACCACGGTCATACACTTGTTTTAGTATACTATACGATATACCACTTGCTTTAGATTTCTTTTCAAGGCCTGCTATCTTCTTTTCAATTATAGCAGCCTTTTCAAATACGTTGTCTTGAAAGATACTCATTGTACATTATTTATTTCTTTGAGTCTTTAATCTTAGAAAAATTGCCATCTTTATAGAACTCTATAAATCTTTTGAACCTATCTGCATTGTGTGCCTTGTGAGATATTACAAATATGTTAGTATTCTCCATATTAGATATGATATCCCACAACATTTCTGTTGCATCAGCATCTAGAGAACTATCACCTACTTCATCCATCATAAGTAAATTAGTATTGACAGAGTTTTTAATCTTAGCTATTTCTCTCCAAGTAAACATCAGTGCTAAATCAATTCTCATCTTTTCACCTTCTGAGAATGAAGCATAAGTAAAGTTATCTCTATATCTAGATTTGATTACCTCATTGAATTGCTCATCTAAAGTAAATGAGAATGCAGCTGACATCTTTTCTAGATGTACATTTATAAGCTTATTCATAACTGGTACATATTGCTTTATAATCTTTGCTTTAATACCTGTATCTCTTAATAGTAATTTACATACATCATAGAAATGATTTTTCTCACTCATATCCATAAGGTCTTTTGTAAATACTTTCTCTTCATCAAATAGTGAGGCTAGTAATTCTTTAGCATCGGGTAATGAATTATCGTCATTTTCAATTTTCAGATTTTCATTAAGTGTACTAAGATAAGTGCTAAGTGTACTAACCTCACTTCTTACTGATGATTGCTGATTAATCAGCTCGGTAAGCTCTTCTTGTTTTAGCCTTGCGGCTTCCAATTCTTCGGATAACTTGGCGAGTGCTTTTTCATAAGCAGGGATGAGAGCCTCATTTTTCGCTTTTTCTTCTTCAAGGCTGCTAATCTTTTCGTTCTTGAACGACTCTGAAATTTCTTGTCCGCAAACTTCGCACTCAGTTTCTGTTGTATAGTAAGTGATGCGCTTCTGTTTTTCATCTATCCTCCTTTTTAACTCATTTCCATGAGTCACACATTTTTGTTTATCGTCTACTGCTTTGTTTACATCAGGTACAGCAATATCATCTATTTTCTTTTGTAATTCGTCATTCTCATCTTCTAATATCTTCTTTTCACCTTGAACTCTTTGTATCTCTTTTTTAATCTTATCAGCTGACTGTTCTGTTTTCTTTTGTAGTGTTTCAATAAGACTCTTTTGGCCGTTTATCTTTGTTGTATGTACTTCTTTTTGATACTCTTTATCTTTAATATCTAGACCTAAATCAGTAATTTTAGTTTTTAGAATATCATTCATCTTAGAAAAGATTGTAATGTCTAAAATCTCTTCTATAATTTGTCTTCTTTCACCACTATTCAAATCCATGAACGACTGATATCTGGCTGAACCTAATATAACAATTTGTGTAAATGATTTAAAGTTAAGACCAATTAACTCTTCTAGTTTCTTTTGATAATCTTTTTGATGTGCATCTTGGGTTATAAGAACTTCATTCTTATAAATTTCGAATATACCTGGTTTCATACCTCTTACCACACGATAAGAGGTATTATTAACGTCAAATTTAACTTGAACTACACAGTCTTTATCATTGACTGTGTTAATCAACTGTGTTTTTGAAACATTACGATAAGGCTTATTAAAGATACCATAACACAAAGCATCTAATACTGTAGATTTACCACTACCATTTTGGCCAGTAATTAATACTGTAGGTCTATCATTTAAGAATATAGTATTGCCATTATTACCAGTACTTAAAAAATTCTTATATTGTATTTCTTTAAAGGTTATCATCAGCTTCTTTTGCTTCTTCGTAAATCTCTAACATTATCTGTTTGATTTGTTTCTTATTAATATCTGTAGCTACATCATCAATATATTCACTAATTAAGTCTGTAGTTTCAGATAATTCAATAATATCTTCAACATTATCTGCATTAAACTGTTCAAAGCTTTCAATTATTTTAAGCTCAAATGGTTCTTTTAAATTAATTGCATCAATATATCTTTCAAAGTTTTCAAATGATTCTTTTTCTTTTACATATAATTTGACATAAGTATTTTTTAAATCTTCACCTTCTAAATCTGCAGGCTCACTATTGTTTGCATATATTAATTTGATATGATAACCAAGTGGATTTTTAATAAACTCTAATTCTTTAGTTGCTGTATCTAGTACCCAAAAACCATGACGTCCACCAGAATCAGACCACATAAGTTCATAAGGTGTGCCTGTGTAAGTGAAATTTTCTGTAATACTTTGTGTATGATAATGACCAGATATTACTTTATTCCAATCTTTAAAATCAAATAAATCAAAACCATCTCTACTGTAATGTCCAGGAAACATAAGTGCACCTTGTACATCATAGTGACCAATAAGAATATCTCCTCCACCTCTAATAGTTTCAAAGCTTTCTTCGTAATTATCTTTACATACCCACGGCATAAGTGTAATCTTACAGTCTTCTATGTCAAAAGACTCAATAGTTTCATACACATTTACGTTTTGTTCTTTACCAATTACTTGTTGAGGTGAGTTATTTTTAAGAGAATGTTTGAAAGGTATGTCATGATTACCGACTATGACATCTAATCTCATGTCACGTTTTTGTATAGGTGACACCATCATTTCTTTTTGAAATGCTAGTGTTTGGATGTTTAACCACTTACGAGAGTCAAACCAATCACCCACTTGGATTACATGTTGTATTTTTTCTTTATCTATATAAGGCCAAAAGACTTCTTCATAAAATCTTTTTTGCCAAGCTTCAATTACAACATTTCTATTTCTAGCACCAAAGTGAGTATCACCCAGTATCGCTATTTTCATCTAATAATTTTTCCCTTATCTTAGTCGCAGATATTTCTTCTATATCTTTATCAAAATGTTCCTGCTCAATTTTATAACCTACGTCCCGTCCGTAAGTGATATGAGTAATGTTAGGAACATTTATAATCTCATAATTATTATTATACTCGTAGCCTTCCTTTTTTAACTCTTCTACAATTTGCTCTTTTCTTTGTTCGAAAGTAAAAGGGTTTTTTTCAGTACCATCTTGTTCTCTTAACAAGATTACTACTTGACCAGTTTTGGAAATTGCTCTCTTAAAAAGAGCAGTATGTCCTTCATGCCAGGGTTGAAATCTTCCAAGCATTTGCGTAGTTTCTTTATGTCTATCCATTCGTTTACTGTGTAGTCTACATCTAAATAATGAGGCATTTCAAATACTTTATTTGTGTCATCATATTCAGATTCTTTTATTGTGTTCATCCATATTGATATTGTAGGTTTAACAATATCTCTATAGTCCTGTCTTGGTGCTATAAAATCTAATATACCAGTTTTACTTGCCATTCGATAAGCTTGTCTTAGCCTACCATCATCAGAAAAATCCCAATCATCATGTAATAGTCTATAGTAATCAGCATTATGATGTGGTATAGTAAAATGGTATGCCAGTTCTCTGGCTAGTGTTGTCTTGCCAGACCCAGGTAATCCAAAGATTAGTATCTTCATTGTTGATATATTCTAAGTAGTACATCCATCGGTTCATGTTGACCACCATAAGGACTAAGCCATATAATAAGTCCAACACATAACATTGTTAATGCTATACCTAGGATAACTGGTTTCAGTTCATTCATTTAGTTTTCTTTCTAGTTTTTCGTTTCTTTTTAACTTTAAAATCTGGGTTCTCTTTAAAGAATTCTTCTTTTTTGTCTTCCCTTACTTTGTAATGTTTACCTTCAACTTCAAACTCAGTAATACCTGCTTTAATTGCTTCAATCTCATGTTTAACTCTTAAAGTGTGTGACCGTAGAGTAAACCCTGTTCTACCTTTTTCAGCTTTAGTCTTGGGTTTGGCATCTTCAATATCACCTAGCTTTTGGTCAGCATAAGCTCTTGCTTTTTGACTGGCTTCATCACTAAATTCACCATGTAAAAATAGACTCTGTTCAGCTTGTTGTATAAGCTTTAAGTCTATCATATACTTTCTTTTTTCTTTCTTAATTCTTTGTACCATGTGAGAAAATAATATCTGAGTCACAAAAGCAAATCCATTATCAAATCTATCTCCATCAAATCTATAAGCATATTTTACTGCTGCTAAAATTGCATCTTGTATCATCTCATCTCTATAAGAATAGTTAACAAAGTTAGGTCTCAAAGCTAATCTATTTGCCATTCTTATAATACAATCACCAAGATATCTACTCATCTCAGGTCTTGGTTTACCTTTTTCCATTTGCTTTCTACACTTCCGTGAGTACTCATCTAAAGCTTTTGTAAACTCTTTATTATTTACGTAATGGGCTGAATCTTTTGTTTGTCTCGCCATTTATATGTCCACACTGTTAATTTTATAATCAAATTTTTCTTCCGTATAATAACGGAATCTTTCTCCTGCATGTCTTAAAGTAAAGTTATCTCTTGACTTCCATTTAATGTCATCAATAATATCATACACTGTTGCAGGTTTGCCGTCTTCTGTCTTTCTTAAAATTCTTCCAATAGATTGTAGCACTTTTATTTTAGATTTTGATGGGTGTGCAAATATTAGATTATGCAGATTTCTAATATTAACACCAGTTGAAAATACACCAAGAGATGCTACAATAGTCACATCATTCTTTTCAGCAAATTGTCTTGTCATTTCTCTTGAATCTTTATCTGTTTCACCAGCAATATAGTGTACTTCTCTTTCAGTAATCTCATCAATTTGTCTATGCAACTCTTTACCGTGGTCTAATCTACTAAAGACTACCAAAGTATTACCAGGTAAATCTGCTGCAAGTTTAGATATAAATTTTTGTCTTTTCTCATGGTTTATAATATGTGCTATCTCATCTTGATAGTTCATATCTTTTACAAGTTTTTTATCATTGTCACTATAATTTAATCTTAATAACTGTATTTTTACATCTGATATTTGTTCTTTATCAATAAGTTCTTTTGTTGAAATCATTTTTTCAACATTACCAAATAGACCTTTTAATACTAATTCATGTGTCTTTGCTTCTTGTATTGTACCAGTCATACCCACTCTATCAGGACATATGACTAGTTTCTTCATAATATTTTGTATTGATTTACTTTGTGCATGGTGTACTTCATCAACAATTACACTTCCAAACTGTGCAAAATATCCTGCACTCATTTTATACAATGATTGCCAAGTTGATACAACAACTCTAGCATCTGTTTGTTTTTCTTTTCCACCCATTATACCATGCATATCAGAAAACTTATCATTACTATAATCAACAAAATCAGACATTAATTGTGTGACTAAGTTTATTGTAGGTACAATTATAAGTATTTTTCTATCATGTATTTCTCTCCACCATCTCATTAGAGCATAGATAATTAAAGATTTACCAGATGCGGTCGGTGATAAACATAACATTCTCTGTTTACGCACGCCTTTTTTGAATGCGTCTATCTGATAGTCCCGCATCTGGATTTTTTTACCGCCTGAGTGTAAGTCAAGCGCATCTAAGAAGCCGTCAAGTATTTTGTCGTCAATATTGTTCTCAATACCAGGCATATCTTTTTTGGTACCTTCGAACTCAACATCAATATCAAGGTCCTTAGAAAACTTTGCTATGTCTTGTACAAGACCAGCATAAATTGTAGAGTCTTTTAAATTCGCTAGGCGTATCTTACCGTCCCAATATTTGTTTCTATACGCGGGAGTAAAATTAGCACCTGGAACTTTGAATGTGAAATAGTCAGATAAAGTCTGTAAATCAGCTTTATCTCCTTCAAAGTTTAGATAAACATCATTGAGTTTGCGAAATAAAATCACGGTAAGTTTGTTCTACTTGCTCATTTGGATAGCATTTGAAAGCAATATCTAAAAATAAAAAATCTTCTCTATTAGCAATCTCCATAAATGTACCTATCTTAAATTTGTTAGTACCACTGTCATCTGTTTCTTGAAATACTACTGTAGGATTCTTTATCCTTACAGCAAAATCTCCTTCAGAAACTACCTCTCCAACAATTAATGGACCACCATCTTTTAATTTAAACATTTTAATCTCACCAGGTTCTGCACAAGGACCAGGAGAAAAAGTATCATCTTCGCTCATAAGCTACCACTCGTAAATCTAGCCCAATCAATTGCGGATTTAATTGAGCTGTTTCTCCATTTGATTTGCTCAAGAATATGATTAGCACCTTCCAAAAGTATATCCATGTACTCTATTTTCTTTAATAAGTCCACTACCTCTGGGTCGGTGTTAACATGTTTCTCAACGCCCGCTTTTGTTTTCAATTTTAAATCAAATGGCTTGTCTTTATAATCCTTTGGATTTGCTTGTCCAGAATAATAAAGTTCTTTTTCTTTCTTAAGTTCTTCTAGTTTATGATTATACGCGATTTTTTTCGCTCTGATATCTAATAAGATTGTTAGATACTTGTGGTGAAGCTTAGGTATATTAGTAGCCTCTCTATCAAGATTGACCTTGTCAATACCAGCGTCTTCTTCCCACATGGAAAGTAGTTGTTCGTGCGTAATCATTATAATAAATATACTGTGATAAACAATTTTTTTCTAATAATCACACTTTCAAATAGACTCGTTCAGAGTCTTATTAATCAACCCACAACTAGGAGACACAATGGCTCGAAGGCAGAAAAAAGCTTCGTTGCAAGCAGAATTAGATGCGTCAAAGGCGTTTCATATTCAGCCCAAGAACGAAACACAAAACTATCTTTTAGAATGTATTCAGAAAAACATTATGACGGTCGCAATAGGACCAGCCGGTACTGGAAAAACATATTGTACTGGTATGAAAGCTGCGCAGCTATTTTTGAAAGGCGAATATCAAAAAATCGTACTTACACGGTCTAACATATCCACAGGTAAATCACTAGGTCACTTTCCTGGCACTATCGAAGAGAAGATGGAGCCTTGGGTAAAACCTATCTTGAATGTACTTATTGATGGATTAGGTTCAGGGCGTGCAGAATGTATGCAAAGACAGAAACAAATTGAAGTACAACCTATTGAAACAATTCGTGGTACATCATTTGATAATAGTATAATAATTGTAGACGAGGCGCAAAATTTAACAATAGATGAAATTAAAGCAGTGACTACAAGAATTGGTGATAATACTAAATTGATACTATTAGGAGACCCAGCACAGTCTGATTTAAAGAATAGTGACTTAATTAAATTTGTAGATTTATGTCACCAATACAGAGTGCCGGCGCCCATCGTTACGTTTAGTATTAAAGATATCGTGAGGTCTGATATAGTAGCTAACTTAGTGAAAATGTTTGCGAAAGCAGGAATCTGACTCTATATTCATCAACGGCTTCAAAGTGAATCAAGCTACACTTATGTAATACCGAAAAAGAACTATTTTTTCTAAATTTTATCGTTATTTTTTGCGCCATTTGTATACGTTGAATGCTCAAAGTATAGGAACTTAAATGACGAAGTAGAAGTAAGATATTCCACGTCTTGTCTGGCCGCATCATATTGAGGACCATCTAGTGAAATAGGGAATGCATCAAAGAACTTCCATTCAGCAAGCGGCTTTAAATCTGCATCAGCTGCAAATAAAGAAATATTAGACATTGTATTTAAGAAGCCAGGCTCTCTAGCATCTGGTCTTTCAGTCACATTCTTTTTAGTATACTCAGCAAATTGGTCATATGATTCTGGTGCAATCATACCTTTCATCCACTCTAGTATTTGTCTATAACCTTTCATTTCTTTATCAATAAGAAATGTGATATCTAATTGTGCATAATCTAATGTATCACCAGGTACTGTTCTATTTGTATTGTATGGATTTGCAATAGGTAATTCACCAGCACTAATCACTGGTGCATTTACTTGTTGAACTGTGTAAACTATATCAGGTGCTTTCTCTATTGTTAAAAAGAAATGTTGCGGTGCTGCGAAACTTAGCTCAGTTTGTCTGGCTAAGACGTCTGAAAAATTTTTGCTAACCATTAGCTATCTACCTTGGCGCCAGCTCTCCATTGATAACAAGACCAGTATCTGGCTTTCCATTTTGGTCCTGGGTTATCACAATTATGTCTTGCTCTAAATGATGCTCTTCTGTCTGGGTCATCTCTTTTAATTTCCATGTTTGGGTCTCCAAACCTAACCATAACAACATTACCTTTTGGACCTTTTACATAAACCTTAAATTTAGATTTACCATCTTGAGTTCTTTGTGGGTCATTTAGTTTGACCTTTGTGCCTTGATACTCTGCTTCAGTAATGACATGGTCAAATACTTCATTACATTTCTCACAGCAAAATTCTTCAAAGTTTTTCATATACTATTTATATAAAAAAAGGGGAGCCGAAGCTCCCCTTTAAAATTCGTTATCGAACGTGGCTTACACGTTGTCAACTCTGAATTTTCTGTAGTACATGTTCGAACCAGGAGCATGTAAACCTTGAGATTGAATAGTTCTCGCAGCAAATGGGTTTGATACCATTCCGTAACGAGTTTTAAATCCAATTTTAGGTTGGAATGTTTCCTGACTAACCGCACGAACCATTTGTAAAGGAACGTATGGGCAGTAGAACATACCTGCATCCATATTGTTAGTACCTTTATAACCAACAACAACATAGTCGCCGTTAGTTGCATAAGGGTCAACATAGACTTTAGTACGTCC
>Ga0115012_10001806_pt1 | contig 12411 bp, 13 predicted proteins | sample TroAtlMetagenome_FD_88706 | JGI IMG/M metagenome (GOLD analysis project Ga0115012, IMG submission 88706) | Marine eukaryotic phytoplankton communities from Atlantic Ocean - Tropical Atlantic ANT10 Metagenome | ecosystem: Environmental > Aquatic > Marine > Oceanic | place: Tropical Atlantic...
AAAAGATCAGACTGTATCTTAGTTTTAAATATTATACTGAATTGTTTATTAAAATGGTTTGCGCCAATACTATCTTTTACAACCGAAGAAATTTATAGGCTAATTAATAAAGAAGACGAAAATAGCATTCATCTAAAAAACTTTATTGAAATCCCAGAAAATTGGAAAAATGAAGAATTAAATTCAAATTGGGAAAAAATTAAAAAAATTAGAGATGAAGCAAATGTTAGCATTGAAACTCAAAGAGCAAACAAAACAATAGGTTCAAGCCTTGAAGCAGATATTCAAATTAAATTAAAAAATAATTATTTTAGTTTAGCAAAGGAAAATGATTTTTCTGAAATATGCATTACGTCGTTGGCTAAAGTTGTTCAGGATAATAATATGGAAGAAGATATTAAAGTAACGTGCAAAAAGGCAGAAGGACAGAAATGCCCTGTGTGTTGGAAAATTAGCAAAACTAGTTGTGAAAAACACGGTCACCTGACAAATTAATGATAAATGATAAAAGTAGAAAAATATTTATTTATATTACACTTGTATTAGTAGTTTTTGCGCTAGACAGAATAAGCAAAACGATAATTTTAAATATCCTGGAAGACACTGGAAAAGTTGATATTTATATAAATTCGTTCTTTAGCTTGTTTTTAGTTTGGAATAAAGGTATTGGGTTTGGCTTATTTTCTTTTGATAAAAGTTCCATTTATAATGGAATTTCATTAGTAATATTAACAATAAACCTAATAATTATATATTTAATTTATAGAGAAAATACTCCCAAGACTTACTTTTTAGCGATTATATTAGGTGGTTCATTTGGCAACTTGTTTGATAGGTACTATTATTTTGCAGTTCCTGATTTTATAGATTTAAATTATAATGGTTACCACTGGTTTATTTTTAACGTTGCAGATATATTCATTACTTTAGGTATAGTATGTCTTATTTTGGCTGAATTTTTAAATTATGAAAAAAAAAATGATAAAAAATAAATTTACTATTTTAATAACAATTTTGCTTTCAATCTTATTATATGCATGTGAAACAGCAAAAGATGCATTTGAAGGAAAGAAAAGATCTGAACAAAGTGATGAATTTTTAGTAGAAAAAAAAAATCCATTAGCATTGCCTCCTGATTTTGAAAAACTACCGGTTCCAGGAAATCAAGAAGTTTCGCCTGAAACATTTGCAGATAATGACGAAGTAAAAGATCTTTTAAATATTAAAGGAAGCGAAACATCAGACTCAAATGATAAAACTAATTCTTCAGATTTAGAAGGTGCGATTATTAAAAAAATTCAATAAATAAATGTTAACTAAAAACATAAAATTTAAAAATTTTTTAAGAAAAAAAAACTCAAAAATTAGCAAAATCTTAAGAAATATCATTAATGATAAAAATTTAATCGAAAAGTATCCAGTATTGAAACCAATGAATAAAGATTATCAATACAGTTACCAAAAAAAAAAAATTAAATTATTTAAAAGATTTTCCAAATTCAATATAGTTGGTATGGGAGGTTCAATACTTGGAGCAGAAACAATATATAATTTTTTAAAATATAAAATAAATAAAAAATTTAACTTTTATAACAATTTAAATTTTCAAAATATTCCAAAAACCAATGAAAAAAATCTTAATATAGTTATATCAAAATCAGGTAGTACACTTGAAACCATAGCTAATTTTAATGTGTTATTACAGAAACAAAATAAAAATAAAAATATAATTTTGTGTGAAAATAAGAAAAATTTTTTAAAATCTTTAGGAGACAAATTAAAGGCAGAAATATTTGAACACAAAAATTATATTGGTGGAAGATATTCAGTTTTATCTGAGGTAGGAATGTTGCCAGCTGAGTTAATGGGGCTTAATGAAAAAAAATTTAAAAGATTTAATCATTTAATTAATAATAAATATTTTATTAATTGTTTAATTGAGAATGTAATTTCAATTATTAATTATATTAAAATGGGCAAAACCAATTTAGTCATTTTAAATTATGACGAAAAATCAGATAGTTTGTTCCAATGGTATCAACAACTTTTAGCTGAAAGTTTAGGTAAAAACAAAAAAGGAATATTTCCTATAGTTTCAACAATGCCCAAGGATAATCATAGTTTATTACAACTCTATTTAGATGGTCCAAAAAATAATTTTTATACTTTTTTTAGTTATAGAGAAAAAAAATCACAAAAATTAAACAACAAATATTTTATTGATAAATATTCAATATTAAAAAATAAAAATATATATAAGATTTTAGAATCTCAAAAAAAAGCAACTGAAAATGTATTTAGAAGAAAAAAAATTCCTTTTAGGAGTTTTGAAATTATTAATAGAAGCGAGGAAACATTGGGTGAGCTTTTTTGCTTCTTTATATTAGAGACAATTCTTTTAGGATATTTATTAAAAGTTAATCCTTTTGACCAACCAAAGGTAGAACTAATAAAAAAAGAAACAAAGAAAATACTTATTTAATAAATTTTTCCAAAAATAATTTTAGATAAACCGTAATTTTTTTCTTTAGTTATTATTAAATCTTTACTGATATTCTCAGAAATTTTTTTATTTCGATGTATGACGATTAAAGTATTTTTAGAACTTATTTTCATTTTTTTAATTTTTTCTATTATTTGATTTAATTTATTATCTTTAAAAGGAGGATCTAAAAATATTAAATCAAATTTTAATAAATTATCTTGAGATTGAGAAATATTGTAAGCATCTTTTTCAATTATTTTTGAGCATTTATTTAGATTTAATAAATTTAAGTTTTTTTTTAAAATTTTTATTGAATCTTTATAATTTTCAAAAAATGTAACTTTTTCTGCTCCTCTGGATAAACATTCTATTCCAAATGAGCCTGTTCCTGAAAATAAATCAAGAACTTTAGCATTGTTTAATTCTACATATTCATTTTTTGAATGTTCAATAATATTAAAAATTGACTCTCTAACCATATCTTTCAATGGTCTGGTTGATTTATCGGCAGGATTAAGAATTTTTTTACCTCTTAAATTGCCTCCAATTATTCTCATTTATCAATTACTTTAAAACCTATGTCAGATCTATAAAATCCATTTTTCCAATTTAATTTTTCTATTAGATTAATAGCCTTATTTCTACAATCTAAATAATTATCTGAAATTGATACAAAGTTTAAAACTCTTCCTCCTACAGCGTGAACTTTATCATCCAAAATCTTTGTTCCCGCATGGAATATAAAATTATTATTATTTGGTTTTAGATTTTTTAAGTTTGGTATATCAACATTTTTTTTATAATCTTCAGGGTAACCTTTTGAGCATAATACTATACACAAGCTTTTTTTTTCAAACCAATCGATATTTTTTTCTTTAAGATTGTTATTGCAACATGCAAGTACTAAATCTAGCAAATCTGTTTTTAAAAGAGGTAAAATTGTTTGGCATTCAGGATCTCCCATTCTTACATTGTATTCTATCAAATAAGGCTCATTATCTTTTACCATTAGTCCAGCATATAAAAATCCATTATACTTTTGACCCATGTCTCTAATTGCTTTTAAGGTTGGTTTTATAATTTTATTAATTATTTTCTCTTCTAAATTGTGATTAATAAGCTTTGATGGAGCATATGACCCCATGCCACCAGTATTTTTACCTGTGTCACTTTCACCAACTCTTTTGTGATCTTGAGCGGTATTAAAACTTTTAAAACTTAATCCATCAGAAATAATAAAATAACTCATTTCATCACCTTCTAAAAACTCTTCTACTAATATTTGGTCTGCTTTACCAAATTTTCCATTAAATATTTCTATGACAGCATTTTTTGAACTTTCCTTATCATTGCATATGTAAACACCTTTACCAGCAGCTAGCCCATCTGCCTTTATTACTAGAGGCATTTTTCTATTTTGTAAAAATTTAAAAGTATCTTCTTTGTTTTTAAAAATTCCAAAATTTGCAGTAGGGATATTGTATTTTTCACAAATTTTTTTAGTAAAAATTTTGGAACCTTCAAGTTGAGAAACTTTTTGATTAGGCCCAAATACTTTAATATTTTTTTTACTAAGATAGTCAACTATACCATCAACTAAAGGCTTTTCAGGACCTACTATAACTAAATCAATTTTTTCATCTTTAAGAAAGTTATAAATTTCGCTAAAATTATCTAATTCTAATTTTATATTTTCTCCAATTAAGTTTGTGCCTGCATTTCCAGGTATACAATAAATTTTATCAAGTTTTTTTGATTTTGAAATTTGTACTGCAAGCGCGTGCTCTCTACCACCACTTCCTAGAATTGCAATTTTCATATAATTATTTTATATATTAAAAATGCAAAACAAGTTAGCTAAATTAAAGTATTTACCAAACAACTTTGAAATTTTAGAAAATGGAGATCATGTTATTTGTGCAATTTCAGGAAAAAAAATACTTATAGAAAATTTAACTTATTGGAATGTTGATGAGCAAGAAGCATATTATTCCTATGCGGAAGCTTCGATAAAAAAAGAGAAACAAAAAAAATAAATTATTTTTTCCACCTATCGTGTGTCCAAATCCATTGATCTATATTTTTTAATATCATTTTTTCTAAAACAGTATTCAAAAATAAAGTTATATCCTCATTAGTTTTTTTTGAGCTTACTTTTATTGGTTTAGAAATGTGCATTTTAAAGTGATATTTATCTTTTCTTTCAATGTAAATTGGAACAAGTTCACATTTATATTTTTTTATTAGTTGTGCTGGAATTGTAGTAGTGGTAGCCAAGTTTCCAAAAAACTTAACTTTTGATCCTTCTCTAACCCTTTGATCAATCATCAGTGCAACAGAATTTCCTTTTTTTAAATCCTTAATTATTTGTCTTGTGCCAGCTATTCCTTTTTTGATTTGATTTTTACAAATATATTTTTTTCTAATTTGTTCCATTATTTTGTTTAGGAAGGTGTTATTAAGAGGTCGATAAATTGCAGATAATTCAATACCCGCCTTTTCAATTTGCATAGCCATTAATTCAAAATTGTTAAAATGCCCAGAGACAAAAACTACAGTTTTTTTTTCTTTTTTAATTAGTTCTAAATAATTTTTTCCATTTATTTCAATAAAATTATCAAGATCTCCATTTCGGAAATTTTTTAAAAAAGGATATTCTGAAAAAATTCTTCCATAATTTCCTAAAACATTACTAGCAACCTGTTTGTAATTTTGTTTAATAGCAATATTCGATTTTTTTATATTTTCTATAATTAATTTTTTTGATCTGAATATGGGACCAAAAAACCTACCAATTAAAAATCCTAAATTAGATGAAATTCTATATCCTAACAATTTAAAAAGCATGAAAAAAATATATATAAATATAAACTCAATAAAATAACTTATTTTTTTCATAATCTTTCCATCAAAAATTTAGAAAAATTTTTAATATTTTTAATATTTAAATCTGTTTTAAGAAACTTAATATTTTTTCTATTTTTTTTATTTAATCTTAGATAATCTTTCTCAGTAGTAATTATATTTAGATTTTTCTTTTTAGCTAATATTTTTATATCCAAAATATCTGAATCAGAAAAATTATAATGATCTGGGTATATAAATTTATCTTTAATTTTAAAATTATATTTTTTTAAAGTCCTTTCGAATTCAGTTGGATTGCCTAAACCACAAAAGAATACAAAATTATTTTTTCGATTAAATTTTCTTAAATTTGTTGGAACATATTTCGCTTCGAATATATTTATTTTTTTATTTATTTTTTTTAAATAATTAAAAAGTTTTTTATTATTATTTTCTCCATTTAAAAAAATAGCATCATAATTTTTTATTTCAGAGACAAGTTCTCTTAAAGGTCCAGCGGGAATTAAAAAATTATTACCTAATCCATCTGAACTATTAAAGCATGCAATTGCAACATCGTATTTCAAATTTTTTTCCTGAAGACCATCATCTAAAATTGCCACTTGATATTTTTGTTTAGATGCACTTTCAAGAGCTATGGTTCTATTCTTTTTACAAATTAAATTTCCATTATGCTTTAGAAGCGTTTGCTCATCTATTTGATCATAATATTTTTTTTTAATAAAAACTGTTCTATATTTTTTTTTTAAAATATTATTTATCTTAATAGTCAAAGGAGTTTTGCCAGTCCCACCGATATACAGATTTCCAACGCAAATAGACTTAATTTTAAAATTTTTTTTATTTGGAATTTTTTTTATAATATTTATTAAAAAAGTTATTAAACTTAAAGGGTATAATAAAATTGAAATTATATTTATATTATTCCAAAATAATGGCCTATTAACTTTCATTATAGATATTTGTTTATTTCATTTAGGTTTTTTTTAAGAATATTATTACCTATATGGATTAATTTTTGTCCAACTTTCTTAGGTTGTTCATACTTGATTTTTTTATTAACAATTTTTTTCATATTAAAAATACTATTTATTTTTGATGAAATATTTAGTTTTGAAAGCATATTATAAATTTCTGTAAAATTTTGAATATTTGGACCGTGTAAAATATAATTTCCCATCCTGGCTGGTTCCAGCGGGTTTTGCCCTCCATGTGGCACTAACGAGCCTCCTAAAAACGTAATATTTGACAATTCATAAAATTTTGAAGTTTCGCCATAGGTATCAACAATGTAAATGTCTGTGCTTTTAGAAATTAGTTCATTTGAAGATCGAGTTATTATTTTTAAACCAATATTCTTAAGTTCATTAGCTATAGCGGATGATCTGTTTGCATGTCTTGGGATTAAAATAGTTAGTAAATTTTTATTTTTTAATCTTAATTCTTTATGCATTTTTCCTATAAATAATTCTTCATTATAGTGGGTACTTGCGGCACAAAAAATTAATCTATTTTTAAATTTTTTTTTCGTATTTTTGTCTAAAGATTTTTTTTGGTGAACAAAGTATTTTAAATTTCCAGAAATCTTAATTTTTTTTACACCTAATTTTTTTAAATATTTTGAGGTTTCATTGTTTTGAGGCATTGCCAATGATATTTTGCCAAAATTTTTCTTTGCAAAATTCGGAAATTTCATCCATCTTCTAAAGCTTTTTCCGGTAATTCTTCCATTTAATAAGATTATTGGAATCTTATTTATGTTTAAATTATTAAACATATTTGGCCAAATTTCAGAGTCTATAAACAATGCCACTTGCGGTTTCCAATATTTAATAAATTTGTTACTTAGATAATTTGTATCAATTGGAAAATATACATGAGTTGTTTTTTTAAATTTATACTTTGAAAAAATTAACGCAGAACTAGTTGTTGAAGATGATAATATTATTTTTTTTATATTTTTATTCTTTTCTAGGGCATTAATAATTGGAATTACACTTAATATTTCCCCTACACTAGAACCATGTAGCCAGATTGTTTTTTTTATTTTAAATCTTTTAGAATAAATACAAAATTTTTCTAAAAATCTTTTTGGATCTTCTTTACCCGAGAAAATTCTTATAAGAAAAATTATTGGAGAAAATATTATAAAAATTAATCCTAAAACTTCATAAATAAAAAACATTAATTATTTTTAATCTGTTTGTTATAAAAATTTTTATAAATATCTGATGAATTTAATAATTGATCATGCTTTCCTTCTGCAACTACAGACCCTTTATCAAGAACATAAATTCTATCAGAATTTAAAATTGTTGATAATCTATGTGCTATAACAACAGTAGTTTTATTTGAAGTTAATTTATCAATAGCTTTTTGAATTTTTTCCTCTGTTTCCGAATCCAATGACGATGTTGCCTCATCTAATAGTATAATTTTGCTATCTTTTAGAAATGCTCTTGCAATGGATAATCTTTGCTTTTCACCTCCTGACAATTTAACTCCATTTTCACCAATTGTTGTATCAAATCCATTTTCTAAATTATTTATGAAGTCAGAGCACATTGCAAGTTCTGAGGCTTTAATAACCTCCTCTTTTGAAGCAGTTGGTTTGGCATATTTTATGTTATTCAAGACCGTGTCATCAAAAAGAGTTGTATTTTGATCAACAATAGAAATCTGATTTCTAAGCGAGTCTAGATTTATATCTTTAATATCTTCTTCATCAATTAATATACTTCCATTTATAGGATCATAAATTCTAGGTATTAAATTTAACATTGTGGATTTTCCAGACCCACTATGACCAACTAATGCAGTCATTTTTTCACCATTAATTTCGATATTAATGTTTTTCAAAACTTTATTTTCAGTATTTGATAAATAATTAAATGAAACATTTTTAAATTTAATTGAGCCATTATTTAGCAAAAGTGTTTTTTCATTTTCATTCTTAGAAATTCGTACTTTCATATCTATAATTGGTAATATTCTTTTTCCAGCAGATAAGCCTTGGCCAATACCAATATTTATAGTCGCTAAAGATCTTACAGGTTGATAAGCGAGCATCATCGCAGCTAAAAATGAGAAAAAATTATTAATACTTAGCTGTCCTGTCATAATTAGTTTTCCAGAATAGAATATTAATATTGCTATCATAATTCCAGTTAGAACTTCCATTATTGGTGTTGCTCTAATAACAACAGTAAATATTTTAATTTGTTTTTCTTTTAATTTATTTACAAAATTTTCAGATCTTTCCGATTCAAAATTTTCTCTTTGAAAAATTTTAATAATTTTATGGTTTTTAAATAAGTCAATTAGATATTTGTTGAGATCTCCAGATCTTTCTTGAGCTTCAGTTGTAACTTTACTAATTCTTTTTCCCAATTTTTTTGCAGTAATAGATGCCAATGGAATCATAATAATAGCAATCAGTGAAAGTCTCCAATTTTGGATAAACATTACCGTTAGTAGACCAATTAGAGTTAAGCTATCTTTAAAAATGTTTAGTAACGAAGAACTAAGCATATGTGTAATTTGACTTACATCATAATTTAGATTTGAAACATATTTACCAGAATGTTTATTTTCTATTAATTCTGTATCCGACTTAATAAAAGAAGACAGCATATCCGTTTGAATATTTTTTTTAACTTCTTCTGAAATAATTATCATTATGACTTTTGCGAAATATAATGAAATTCCTTTTGTTGCAAATGCAACAATTATAAAAAAAGGTATCACTAATATTAAAGTTTGGTCCTTATTGATAAATATTTTTTCAATAGCAGGGTCTAAAAGCCAAGCTGTTGCAGATGTGCTTCCTGCAACTAAAATTGAAAAAAAAACAGCTAAAAAAATTTTATTCAAAAATTTTTTTGTATAATCTCTGTATAATCTTTTTAATATTTCAATATTATTCATTTTTATATAATTTTACCAATCAATAAATTTATAAAAATTATTAATCCTAAAAAATTGTTGCTTTTAAATTTATCTAAACAATTTAATGGATCTTTTACATTTAATTTATAAATTTGTGAAAAAATTAATTGAAAGAATGGAATAATTAAAAATAAGAAATAAAATAAATTAAATTTCATTAGTACCCCTATTAAAATTAATGCGGCGATAAAAGTTAAATAACAAATTAAAACAAATTTCTTCGGATTGTTTTTAAATTTTATCGAAGTTGATTTAACTCCTATTATTTCATCATCCTTTATATCTTGATATCCGTATATAGTGTCGTAACCCAGTGTCCAAAATATGGCTCCCAAGTATAACATTATTGGAATTATAGAAATATCATTTTTTATTGAAATCCAGGCTAAAACTAAGCCATAATTAAATGTAATTCCTAAAAATAATTGAGGCCAATAAGTAAATCTTTTCATCAAAGGATAACTAAAGGCAAGAGGCATAGATATCAAAGCCATCAAGATTGTAAATTTGTTAAAATTAATCAGAACAACAAATGCAATAGCACACAAGATAGTAGCATAAATAATTGCCAATCTTATTGAAATCTTTCCAGATGCGATGGGTCTATTCTTAGTTCTCTCGACCAATTTATCAAAATTTTTATCAGATATATCGTTAACTATACATCCAGCAGATCTCATTAAAACAGAGCCAGAAAAAAAAAGCAGTCCATAAAAAAAGAATATATTTAATGGTAAGTTAAAATTATACGAAAGTGTAAGACCCCAAAGACAAGGCCAAAACAGTAGCATAAAGCCAATTGGCTTATTTAATCTAGTTAATTCGATTATTAATTTGATGTTTTGCATTATAATTTACTTGTAAATAACAAAGGCTAGATTCATAATCAAATTGATTCGTATGAATATAGACTACACTGTGACTGCTTTAATGTTTCCGGCAATTCCTTTGCTTATGAGCGTTTATAGCAACAGATTTCACACACTAAGCAAACTTATAAGAGAACTTCATGATGAACACGTTTATGAAAAACATATACCAACAGAGTGGAAAAAGCAGTTTATGAACTTAAGTAGTAGAATTACAATTATAAGATGGACTATAATGTTTGCTGCATTTGGATTTTTATTTAATATGTTAACAGTTTTTGCTCTTTATTTAGATGAAGTTTTTTTAGCCAGAATAATTTTTGGTTCTTGCTGTTTGTCAATGATAATATCTATAATTTTTTTTATTAGAGAAATTCAAATATCAACAAACGCATTAAGGTTACACATGTCTGATATGGACGTTAATATTGATTAGTTTGGAATAATTACTGCAGGACCAACAATTTTTCTAGACTCAATGTCAATGTGCGCTTGTTTGACATTGTCTAGTTTATATTTTTTAAAAATTTCTACCTTAACTTTTCCAGAACTTATTTTTTCGAACAATGTTTTAGAAGCCTCATCTAATTCTTGTTTGGTGTGCAAATATTGACCCATCGAAGGTCTTACAAAAAATAATCCTTTTGGCTGTAACATTTTTGGAACATTAATTGGTTCTAGAGCTCCAGATGCATTTCCAAAAGAAACCATCATTCCTCTTTCTTTTAAACATTTAACAGATTTTTCGAATGTTGATTTTCCTACACCGTCATAAACTACTGGAACTCCTTTTCCATTAGTTAATTCAATAACTTTTTTTGAAAAATCTTCTTTAGAATAGTTTATTACTTCATCGCAACCATTTTTTTTTGCCAAACTAATTTTTTCATCACTTCCAACAGTGCCAATAACTTTGCATCCTAAGCTTTTTGCCCATTGGCAAAATATTTGACCAACACCTCCAGCAGCCGCATGAAATAAGATAGTTTCACCAGAAGTAACAGGATAAGTTTTATATAACAAATAGAAAGTAGTTAAACCTTTTGTCATAAGTGTTGCTGCCAAAGTTAAATCAATTTCATCTGGCACTTTAACCAAACTTTTTGTTTTAAAGATCCTATGTGTAGAATATGCCCCAAGTGGAATTGATGCATAAGCTACTTTATCTCCTACAGAAAAATCTTTTACATCTGGACCTGCTTCTTTAATAATACCTGTAGCTTCCATCCCTAATCCTGATGGAAATATAAGAGGGTATAATCCTGATCTATGATATGTATCAATATAATTTAAGCCTATAGCCGTGTGTTCAATTATAACTTCATCCCTTACTGGTTTTCTTAAAGTTATGTCTTCCAACTCTAATACTTCTGGTCCACCAGGTTTTTTAATTTTTATAGCTTTCATTATTTTATAAATGTACCATTATGATAATCTTGAACTGCTTGCAAGATCTCTGCTTTAGTATTCATTACAAAAGGTCCTCCTCTAGCAATTTCCTCATTAATTGGTTTTCCTGAAATCACTAGGAATTTTGATTTTAAATTAGCTCTAACATTTAAATCGTCACCTTTTTCTAGCAATATTAAGGTACTGTCTTTAATTTGATCATGATTTTTTGTACCAATTTCTATTTCTCCATTAATTAAATAAATAAATGTATTATGAGTTGGTGGTAGTTTAAAATTAAATTCTTTATCTTTATTTAATTCAACATCAAAATATACCGGTTCGACGTTATGATCTTTAACCGGACTTTCTGCTTTTTCAAATTTTCCAGCTATAACTTTTATTTGTTTGCCGTCATCTTTATGAACACTCATTTTATCTGAATCGAGGTATATATAATCAGGTTTATTCATTTTTAATTTTGCGGGCATGTTAATCCATAGCTGAAATCCATGAAGTCGACCTTCAGACATTGCAGGCATTTCAGAATGAATTATGCCGCTACCTGTTTTCATCCACTGCACATCTCCAGATTTCATTCTACCTTTCGCTCCAGTGCTATCTTCATGCTCAAATTCACCTTGCAGCATATAGGTTACAGTTTCAATTCCTCTATGAGGATGAGCTGGAAAGCCTCCAATGTAATCATCTTTATTTTCAGATCCAAATTCATCTAACATTAAAAAAGGATCAAAATAATCTGGCTCAACTCCAATGCTTCTTTTTAATTTTACTCCAGCTCCATCAGAAGCAAGAATAGGTTTAATAATTTTTTTAACTTCAATATTTGACATT
>Ga0115012_10001807_pt1 | contig 12409 bp, 11 predicted proteins | sample TroAtlMetagenome_FD_88706 | JGI IMG/M metagenome (GOLD analysis project Ga0115012, IMG submission 88706) | Marine eukaryotic phytoplankton communities from Atlantic Ocean - Tropical Atlantic ANT10 Metagenome | ecosystem: Environmental > Aquatic > Marine > Oceanic | place: Tropical Atlantic...
CCCATAACGATATATAGAACTCACCCTTTAGAGGGAATAATTTTTACCCTTCGGGCAAGTTTCGCGCAAGGTATTGCTATTTCAACCTTCTTTTTCTTGTTCGGAAATAAAGTGGACCTCTTTACTGTTTTGGGAGCAAACATATTTATTTTCATTTTTAATGTTGCAGGCTCAAATTTAAGACATTCTCACATTTACATTAGGTACTGGCGATGGTTGGAATATTTTTTAATTTCTCCGGCTCAACATCAAATACATCACTCTCTCGAAGAAAAACATTACGATAAAAATTTTGGAGCAACTTTATCAATTTGGGATTGGTTTGGTGGGTCCCTCCACCACTCAGAAATTTCTAAGCCCGAAAAGCTAGGCTTAAAAGGTGATGAATTCAAAGAAAACCCAAATATTGCTTACCTGTATATTCGCCCCATAGTAGAAATTTACTCACTCCTCCAAAATAAAATCAAAAGTATTACTAGCGCTTTTAAAAAATTCTTAAACTTTATCTCACGTGCAAAAAATCATATCTTTATAAATAAGGAAACCTAATGCCCAAAACACTTCTCTATGCATTTTTGACTATAATATTTACTTCTGTAAACTCTCTCTCCGTAGCTTCAGAGTTAAATATTTATTCCCACAGACAGCCATTTTTAATCAATCCATTTTTGGAGGTTTTCACAAAAGAAACAGGAATAAAAACTAATGTTCTATATTCAACTAAAGGCTTAGCTCAAAGACTGAAGGCTGAGGGAGAAAACAGTCCCGCAGATGTTGTTCTTACAGTTGATATTGGAAGGCTTTATATCTATGCCGACATGGATTTATTGGCTGAGATAGATTCAAATGTTTTAGACAAAAATATTCCCATTCATTTGAAAAGCTCCTCAAATACTTGGTTTGGGTTGTCTAAAAGATCTCGCGTAATCGTTGTATCAGAAAACAAAGTAGGAGATGGAGAAATTAACAGGATAGAAGATCTTGCAGATCCTAAATGGAAAGGTCGTATATGCTCAAGACCTGGTAGCCACGTATACAATAGAGCCCTGATGGCATCGATGATTGCGGCTCACGGAAATGCTGAAGCTGAGAAATGGGCAAGAGGCCTAGTTAATAACCTCGCCCGAAGGCCTCAAGGAAACGATAGAGCGCAGGTTAAAGCAATTTTTGAAGGCCAATGTGATATCGCAATTATTAATAATTATTATTTTGGAAAACTGAAATTCTCTGAGGATGAAACTCAACGAGAATGGATAAAAGGATTAAGATTAATTTTCCCAAATCAAGAACCTAATGATAGAGGAGCTCACATTAATATTTCAGGAGGTGGGGTTGCAAAGTACTCAAAAAATAAAGAAGCAGCAATAAAACTTTTGGAATTCCTATCGGAAAAAGAAGCCCAAAACCTTTACGGTGAAATCAATTTTGAATATCCCGTCAATCCAAAAACAGAGCCAACTTCTGAATTAAAAAGCTGGGGTAATTTTAGAGAAGATAAACTCTCAATTGTTAAAATTGCCGAACTAGGTTATGAAGCACAAAAAATTATTGATAAGGTTGGATGGTGATAAAAAGCAAATTAACTGAACGAACTTTCTTTTGGCAGTTATTTGTTTTTGTTTCAGCTTTTCTTATTTCATGGCCTATTCTTGCTCTTGTCCACCTTAGCTTAGGATATTCATCAAACCTTTGGGCTCATTTGTTTGAGACGGTATTATTTACCTACATTTTTAACACATTTACTTTAATGGTGGGTGTGGGGCTGTGTGCAGGAATAATAGGCGTTTGGTCAGCCTGGATTTTATATAAATATGATATGCCATTTAAAAACGTCTTAGAAGTTCTGATCCTATTGCCTGCCGCTTGCCCTGGCTATCTAGTAGCCTATGCATATACCGATTTCTTCGAATACGCTGGTCCATTTCAAGTCATATTGCGAGAAATGATGGGCTGGAATAATGCTAATGATTACTATTTCCCTGAGATACGCTCACTTTTTGGAGGCATATTAATCTTGTCTTTTGTACTTTATCCATACGTTTACCTGCTAGCTCGTACAGGCTTCTTAAATATTTCAGATAAATTAACAAATGTGGCTAGAATATATAACAGAAGTGAGTTCTGGTCTGTAAGCCTGCCCTTAAGCCGCCCTGCAATTATGGTAGGCTTATCCTTGGTTTGTATGGAAGTAGTATCCGATTTTGGTACAGTCGAATATTTTTCACTTCAAACACTAACACTAGGTATCTTTAATGTCTGGATTGGAATGAATGATATAGGAGCCGCAGCTCAAATGTCTCTTTTTACTTTTATTTTTATAGTCATGCTTTTGTATTTCGAACTAAAATCAAGAGGCAGAAAAAGTTTCTCTACTATAAAGGTAGCCGATGACTATTCCCAAACTATAAGGGCAAGTGGAAAAAAACTAGCATTAAATTATTTTTTAATAATGATTCCGATTTTCATCGGATTTTTACTTCCAATAATAATATTATTTTTCAACATGATTGAATCAATTACGATTCAATCCTTAAAGTCATCAATTTTAGTCTCTGGAAATACTTTTTTTGTCGCTGGGTTAGGGTCAGTACTGATTATGATAACTGCAACGATATTGGGAACCTTAAATTACATGTTGAAAAACAGAAATATCAGTTTGTTAACAAATTTGTCAGCAATGGGATATGCTTTTCCTGGAACTATGTTGGCAATTGGAGTAATTATATTTGTAGGTCAGATGGACTATTTTTTGAAAAATTTATTTTCTTCAGTGTTTGATGTTTTACCTAACATTTATTTATCAGGAACACTTGCAGTTCTACTATTTGCATACTTGGTTCGCTATCTTGCAGTAGGCTACGGTTCAATAGTTTCCGGATTGCAAAATATTCCAATAAATTTGAACTATGCGAGCAGAACTTTGGGATCATCAATGGAACACACCATCAGAAAAATAACAATGCCACTTCTGATAAGATTTGTCTTCGCAGGGTCAATTTTAGTTTTTGTAGATATTGTCAAGGAACTACCAATGACACTTCTATTAAGACCATTTAACTTTGAAACATTGGCTACTTATACATATCAATTTGCTCACGATGAGCTGATGGGACAAGCTTCAATGCCAGCACTTATTATTATTTTAGTTAGTATTATCCCAATAATTTTCCTTAATAGACTTCTAGTTAAAAGCTAAAATCTATAATTATCAAGGTAATGGGATTTCATTCTTATAGATTGGAATATCATAGCCGCGCTTCACAGCTGGTCTTTGAGCTACCCTCAAGTACCATGCACACAAATTAGGGTAAGAATTTAAATCAATGTCTTGCCACTCAAATCTTGATATCCATGGCCAGCAAGCCATATCCGCAATGCTATATTCTCCTTCATTAAATCCAGCAATATATTCGCGTTCTTTTAATCTGAAGTCCAAAACCGAGTAAAGGCGTAATCCTTCATCATAAAATCTCTCTTCTGAATAACTTGATTTCCCTTTATTATACTTTAGAAAATGATGTACCTGCCCTAAGTTAGGGCCCAAACCCGAGGTTTGCCAGAAAAGCCATTCCAAAGTACGTATGCGTTGTATTCCATCGGGTAAAAATTTCCCATATTTTTCAGCTAAATAAAGAAGAATGGCACAGCTTTCCATTAGAGAAATTCCAGTTTCATGATCAAATATTGCTGGGATTTTATGGTTGGGCGAAACACCTTCAAATGTTTCAGAGAATTGCTCTCTTTTACTTATATCGATTGGTATTGAGTTGTACTCAATACCTAGCTCTTCGATCATAATTGATACTTTTCTCCCATTTGGGGTAGGCCACGTATAAAGATCAATCATTATATTACCTTTCTAATTTAATCTAAAATATCAGAACTTATTAGATTATCCTAATCTACTAAATATTTAATTTTGACAAAGATGTTAAAAAGTTTAAAATATTCAACAAATAAAGGGTTTTTAGGGAATTTATCAGGCAAGTCAAAGTCTAATTTAGACTCGAAAATCTTGGCCTTCTTAAAATGCAGCGTCTATTGAATACTATATGATTTATTGGACTAAACTAAATTTTTTTAATGCTTTAGACGGGAAAATATTGTGAACATTCAAGACAAGAATTTTTCAGTAATTAAATTAGACCTTCCAACTTTGTTGCAAAGTGCGGCAAAAATCAGAGATGACATGTGGGGCAAAGAGATAACTTATTCACGGAAAGTATTTATACCTTTGACAAACATGTGCAGAGATACTTGCTCTTATTGCACATTCGTCAAGCACCCAAGTAAGCCAGAAGCTAGAATTTTAACCCCAGAGCAAGTCTTATTTATGGCCAAACAAGGCGAAGCACATGGTTGCAAAGAAGTATTATTCAGCTTAGGTGAAAAGCCTGAGTTAAGATATCCGGAAGCGAAAAAAAAACTTGCCCTTCTTGGTTATAATAAAATGACAAGTTACCTTAGAGATATGTGTGAGTTAATTTTGAACAAGACATCACTACTTCCACACGTGAATGCTGGGACATTAAGCAATCAAGAAATAGATGAATTAAAACCAGTTTCAGCATCTATGGGAATGATGTTAGAAACAATTACAAGGTTATCGAAGAAAGGCGGTCCTCATTATGCCTGTCCGGACAAAACGCCGATACAACGCTTAAGAACTTTATCTAGAGTTGGAAAGAAAAAAGTGCCATTTACCACCGGATTGTTAATCGGTATAGGAGAAACATTTGAAGAAAGAATAGAAGCCCTTGAGGAAATAAATAAAATTCATGCTAAATATGGAAATATTCAAGAGGTGATTATTCAAAACTTTCGAAAAAAGCCAGACATCAAAATGGCCAACCATCCAGAACCAACCCTAGAGGTTATGCTTAGAACAATTGCTGCAGCCCGGATCATTCTTAATCCAGAAATAAGCCTGCAGGCTCCGCCCAATTTAAGCGATAGACATATTAAATATATTCAAGCAGGCATTAATGATTGGGGTGGAATTTCTCCTGTTACGATTGATTTTATAAATCCAGAGCATGCTTGGCCTGATATAGAAAAATTAAGAATTTCATGCATTAAAGCAGGTTATAAATTAAATGAAAGGTTAACAGTTTATCCGAAGTATATTAAAAGTTCTAAAAGATTCCTAAACACAGTGATCAGTGAGAAAATTGAGAAAATACTCCAGGACAATGTAATTCAAAAAAGTAATTCTAAGGAGTCTGTAAAATGCTAGATAGAATTACATTAGAAAACAGAGAGCTCTCAAGTCCAATAAAGTTCTTTAATGATTTAACTAAGCCAATAAGAAAAATACTTGAAAAAGCACTTGAAGGTAAAGAGCTAAGCGTGCAGGAATGCACTAAATTATTTGATGCATCCCCTAAGGATTCCAAAGGAATATATAAATTAGCACAACATTTCCAAAAAGAAGCTAACGGTTCTCAAGTAAGTTTTGTTGTAAATCGAAATATAAATTTTACTAATATTTGTTATATGGGGTGCAAATTTTGCGGATTTGCGAAGCGAGTAGAAGATAATGGGGCGGAATGGCTAAGCATAGAGCAAATTGTTCAACGAGCAAAAGAAGCCCAAGCTAGAGGTGCTACAGAAGTTTGCATACAAGGTGGTCTCCATCCAAAATTATCAGGGAACTTTTATCGAGAAATAGTTATTGGAATAAAAAAAGAACTCCCCGACATTCATATACACGCCTTTTCACCTTTTGAGATTTGGTACGGTGCCTCAAAAACGAAGACTAGTTATGAAGAGTTTTTACTAGACCTCAAAGAATGCGGATTAGGATCAATACCTGGTACCGCTGCTGAAATATTAGACGTAGACATTAGAAACCAATTAACTAAAAATAAACTCAGCACAGAGAGATGGATAGAAATTATAAAAACTGCGCATTTGGTGGGCATCCCTTCTTCGGCCACTATAATGTATGGTCACATTGATAAAACTCACCACTGGGCAGCTCATATCTGCAAAATTCGAGATATACAAAAAGAGACAGGAGGATTCACAGAGCTGGTTCCTCTTTCATTTATTTATTCAGATTCACCCCTTTTCTTAAGTGATCCAAAAAATGTGCGTAAGGGGCCCAATTTAAATGAAATAAAAAAAATGCATTCTGTTTCACGAATAATTTTAAATGGTCGAATAAACAACATTCAAGTCTCTTGGCCTAAGCTAGGACCAAAACTTGCTAAAGAAATTCTTCAAATTGGAGCAAATGATTTAGGGGGCACTCTCATGAATGAAAGTATCTCAAGAGCGGCAGGAGGGAAAAACGGTCAAGAAATTACTGCAAAAGAACTTAGTTCAATAATTAAAGCAGCTGGCAAAACTCCAACCCAACGGAACACCCTATATCAAGTGTTGGAAATATTTGATAAACATGAGCCCATTGACTTAGAGCCCTTAGTACCTAGGGGAAAAGATAATCCAATTTCCTTTTTGGAAATGATTCCAAAGGAAAAGCTGTGAATAAATCTAAGACAATCAAAGTCACCCTGTTTGCTGGAGGAGTTGGGGGTGCAAAATTAGCTGAAGGATTAGATAATATTGATAATTTAAAGCTTTCCATTATCGGGAATGTTGCTGACGACGAAATTTTTCATGGCCTATGGGTGTCTCCAGACATTGATACCATTACATATACTCTTTCTGGCCTTGTTAATCGAACCCAAGGCTGGGGACTTCAAAATGAAACACAAAATGCTCTTTCAATGCTTAAGAGCCTAGATCGTGATACTTGGATGATGCTGGGAGACAAAGACTTTGGACTTCACATCTACCGAACGGAAAGACGAAATAAAGGTGAAAGGCCGTCAGTCATAGCAAAAGATATTGCTAAACTATTGAAAGTAAAATCTGAGATTTTACTACCCACAGACGATGTTATTCAAACTAAGGTTAAAACAGAAAAGGGATGGCTATCTTTCCAAGAATACTTTGTTAAGGAAAAGTGTATTCCTGAAGTTCAAGAAATATGCTATGAAGGTATTTCTCAAGCAAAAGCTAATCAGGAATGTATTGAGACGATCCAAAATTCTGATTTTATTGTTATCGCACCATCAAATCCAATTCTAAGTATTTCACCAATTCTTGAAATTAATGGAATAAGGAGCGCACTAATTAATTCTAAAGCCCCAATACTATCTGTAAGCCCACTCATTTCCGGGAAGGCAATAAAGGGTCCAGCCGCAAAAATTTTATCTAGTTTAGGCATGCAGTCAGACTCTTTGGGTATAGCAAAATTTTACTCTGATTTTTGTAAATTAATAGTTGTTGACTCCAAAGACAGGCACCTTGACGAAGCTATAAATGCTTTAGGAGTAAGCACTTCATTCACTGACATATTTATGGATGATATTGATGACAAAATTAGAGTAGCAAAACATTTAGTACAATTATATCAGGAAAATTTGGATTCTTAATATGACAAATGCACCTAAAAAAAGAACACTATTACTTGTCCCCATGAAAGATCCGGAAAAATCAAAAACGAGATTAAGAGATTCTCTTAATTTAAAAGATAGAGCTTATTTGGCAAAATCCTTATTCAAAAGAACACTTCAAATCTTAAAAATAGTAGCAAATAACAATGCAAGCCTTCGTTTAGATCTGGCAGTTATAAGTGCCTCACCTGAGATCATAGATTTGTCAAAAAGCAATAATCTTTTCTCTATATTAGAAACTGGCACACAATCACTTAAAAATGCGACAGAAATTGCAAAAGTATGGGCAACAAATAACGGGTATAGATCTATCTGCATACTGCCTGCAGACTTGGCTAACCCAGATCCAGAAGAAATAATTTCCTTTCTAAAAGAGGCTAACGGTAATCGTTTTGTTACGCTATCTCCATCAGCAGACTTAGGAACAAATGCACTTCATATCTCTCTTCCAACAAAATTTAATTTTCGATATGGTAAGAAGTCTTTTTTGAGTCATATAAAAGCTGCTGAAAAACTAGGGATAAGACCAAAAATTTTACCATTACCAAGCCTTAAATATGATATTGATACATCACATGATTTAAAATATCTTCAAGGCCTTGAATTAGAAACTTAGATATAAATATGATCAATAAATTCACGGCCACAGCGGTAGAGAACATACCGGATATTGTAAACAAGGATGACCTAACTGAAATTCTGTTAAAAGCACTAAATGAATCAAAAATTGAGCTTAAGAGCCATGATATACTAGTTATAGCACACAAAATATTTTCGAAAGCTGAAGGACAAACAATTCCTTTAAAGCAGGTTATACCGTCAAAGAAAGCAAGAGAATACGCACAAAAACTCAATAAAGATCCACGAAAAGTTACTGTTATTCTCAATGAAAGCAAAAGAGTATTAAGGGCATTTAAAAGAAGTGATCAGAGGGAAGGAGTAATGATTTGCGAACATAAACTTGGTTTTATAAGTGCTAATGCTGGTGTAGATGAATCAAATAATGAAGTGCCTGACTCAGTAGTGATACTACCTAAAAATCCTGACGATAGTGCTAAAAAATTATCTAAAAAAATCTATAAAAAACTTGGTGTTAAAGTAGGCATAGTTATAACAGATACTTTTGGAAGGCCATGGAGACTTGGTCAGGTAAATGTAGCCATTGGTATTGCAGGGATCCCAGCTACTATAAAAGAAATTGGAAACCATGATGCTTGGGGACGTGAATTAAGAGTAACGGAACCGGCTTTCGCTGATGAGTTAGCTGCCGCTTCAGGGCTACTTATGAAAAAAGCGGCAAAAACCCCATTAATTTTTATCCGAGGATTAAAATGGGAGTTTAAAAATTCTAAAACCTCGGATATTATAAGAAAAAAAGAAGAGGATATGTTTAGATGAGCATAGCAATAATTGGAGGAACTGGACCTCAAGGGCGTGGTTTGGCCCTCAGATTTGCAAAAAAGGGTTTCAACGTACTTATTGGGTCTAGAGATAAATCCAATGCCGTAAAAACTAGTGAAGAGCTGAATATAATTCTTGGCGCAAATTTTGGAAAAATAACTGGCCATTCAAATACTGAGTTGGCAGAAGCAGCAGTAGATTTTATAATTATTGCAGTGCCTTGGAGTGGTCATAACAAAATTATTTCTGATCTAGCAGATGCACTAAGAGGGAAACTAATAATTGATATCGTAGTCCCTCTTGCCGAGGGCAATCCAAGAAAAGTGGATATGCCTCTAGAAGGTTCAGCAACCGAAAGCGCTCAAGAAATTTTGGGACATGACACTCCCGTTATCGGTGCCCTTCATAATGTATCAGCTTCAACTCTTAACAAATTAGATACAAAAATAAATTGTGATGTTCTGGTCTGCGGAAACAACTTGGAAGCCAGAACAAAGGTAATAGACCTCTTGAGTAAATTGGATTTAAATGCCTATAATGCTGGGGATGCAGAAGCTGCGAGGTGCATAGAGGCCATTACACCAATTTTAATTAGAATAAATATGTCAAAAAAGGTTCCATTTTCACATGCTGGAATCCAAATTTGGCCCCCCGAATATTGAAATAAAAGGAGAAAAATATGGAATTTGCAATCTGTTTTAAAGGTTTTGTTGAACCAAATAGAGCAAAGGCTTTGGTCAGGCAGGCAGAAAATGCTGGTTTCACCTATTGCTGGTTTTATGATAGCCACATTTTATGGAGAGAGAGCTTTTCTGCAATGGCTATGTGCATTGAGCACACTACAAAGATGCGGTTTGGTCCGTGTGTTACAAATCCAAATACTAGAGATTGGTCACTAGCAGCATCAATGTTTGGTTCACTTGCTCTCCAATCAAATGGGAGATTTGACATAGGACTTGGCAGGGGAGATAGCGCTGTCAGAGTTATGGGAAAAAAACCAGCCCCATTAGCAAAGCTTGAAGAATTTACTCATGTCGTCAAAGGTTTAGTTAGAGGAGAGGAAATGCAATATGGAGATGCGCCAAATCCAATTAAATTTCCTTGGGCACAAGGCTATGAGTTGCCTGTTTGGGTCGCTGCTTATGGTCCAAAAGCTTTATCTTCAGCCGGCAGAGTAGGCGATGGGCTTGTACTTCAAATAGCAGCCCCAACTATTTGCAAATGGCTGAAAGATCAAGCTATAGCAGCTGGGGAAGAAGCTGGGAGAGATATGTCAAATTACAAAGTCATGGCAGCTGCACCTGCATATATGGGAGACAAAAAGAACAGTATTGAAAAGGTAAAGTGGTTCCCAGCTATGGTAGGAAACCACGTAGCGGATATAGTAGAAAGATATGGAGAAAATACAGATGAGGTACCGGAAAGCCTCACTTCTTACATCAAAAATAGAAAAGGTTATGATTATTCTAAGCATGGCCAAAGTGATAACCCATATCTGGACTTCATTACTGAAGACGTTGTAGACGAGTTTTGTGTTTTGGGGGAAGCCGACGAACATGTCCAAAAATTAAATAAACTGAAGGAAGCCGGCATAACGCAGTTTAATATTTACTTAGATAGTGGGGATGAGGAAAAAATTATAGCCGACTACGGAGAGAAAATAATTCCGGAATTTAGCTAAAAAACTTTACTAACAGTAAATTATGGAACAGATGGAGGCCAAGATTTAATGTTTGCGGATTAGAAATCTATAACTGAAACCTCGTAAATGAACTATTTTCTTTTGAAGCCATCCTAAGGGACAGATATATCTACACCTCTAACAATTTTCTTTTCTGGGTCAAAGAATGGCAGATCTACGACTTTAGCGGTATGTACTGTTTTATCGGGCAGACAAATAGAAACGAGGCTTCCTGGCCAATTTTTAGGCTCTAGAAATCTGGCATAGCCGATACCAAGTCCCAATGTTGGCGAAGGAACCCCTGCGGTAATATAACCAACATTATTGCCATTTGAAATAATAATACTGCCAGATGTAGGTGTCTCTGTTTCACATGTTAAACCAAATAGGAGCGGTTTCTTATCTTTTGTTAGAAGTGCTTCACGACCGATAAAATCACCCTTTCCTAAATCCACAAATTGGCCTAAGCCTGCCTCAAAAGGCGTCATAGATGTATCTATGTCAGTAATATTACCCAAAATGCCCCCTTCAATTCTTCTAATCGTCATTGCTCGAGTTGAAGAAACCTCCATCCCAAATGGTTCACCAGAAGTCATTAAGTGATCCCATAGTCTAATATGGTCCGTAGAATCTTTATCACAATATATTTCGAAACCTAGTTCATTAGTAAACCCAGTCCGTGATACATAAAGTCTTTGCCCTCCAATATCAAAAAAGCCTGATCGAAAATATTTCATATCGTCGTTTATCTCTCCATTAGATGCAACCTTCATGATATCGATTGAAGATGGACCTTGAATTTGAAGTACACGGGAATAGGGATCAGAAATTTTTACTTTAAAACTTGAAGAGTGAGCTAAAAGCCATGTTTCGAAAGGGCCGTCAGCTTGAACGTATCTATACCTATTCTCATCAAATTTAAAGATAACACCGTCCATGAATATTCCACCCTCATCAGTACAGGCAATGGCATAATACCCCCTACCCTCCACCATAGTGTCTATTTTTCGGGAAAAAATCTTTTCAAGAAAAGGTACTGCGTCAGGTCCAGAAATCTCTATCGGCTTTTCAGGGACATCAAACATTAAAGCCTTCCTTCGAAGTGTCCAATATTTTTGAATAGGATCTTCTCCGTTATACACGGCAAAAAACCTGCCTGCATAAACTCCCCTAACCATTTTTGAAGTATCTTGTCGCTCTATAAAGGGAGACTCTTCAAAACGCCTAGCACTAACACCAACAGTGTTTTCAAGGTCTTTTTCCTCTTGTAGATTCACTGATTTATCTCCTGCCTCATATAATTAACTTGGGTTTATGAAGTGTTTTTTCTAATTATCTTTGGAGGATCATACGCAGTAACTGAAGGCACTACACCAGAGGCCAGTTTAATATTAACCAAGCAAGTATGAGCAATGGGTCCCTGCCCCAACTTTGAAGTTCCCTTATCAGGGGTTAAAACATTTGGATTTCCGTTTTTACATGGACTTTTTTCGCTCTTAGGGTCTATAGGATCATACCACGCACCCGTGCTCATTTGGATTACTCGTCTCATTAAATTTTCATCTATTTTTACCGCAGCAAAGCAAGATCCACGGGAGTTAAAAATTTCTACCACATCACCATTATTAAGATTTCTTTCTTCAGCATCCTTTGGATGAATATGAATGGGTTCCCTGCCATTTATTTTTGCAGACAGACTGACTGCCCCATGATCTAATTGAGAATGAAGCTTATTCTTTGGCTGGTTTGATATAAGGTGCAAGGGATAACTTTTACCCGCATTGCCGAGCCATTCAATTGGCTCCCTCCATACTGGATAGCCCGGACAATCTTCGTAACCAAAACTTGCCACAGTTTTAGA
>Ga0115012_10001808_pt1 | contig 12408 bp, 8 predicted proteins | sample TroAtlMetagenome_FD_88706 | JGI IMG/M metagenome (GOLD analysis project Ga0115012, IMG submission 88706) | Marine eukaryotic phytoplankton communities from Atlantic Ocean - Tropical Atlantic ANT10 Metagenome | ecosystem: Environmental > Aquatic > Marine > Oceanic | place: Tropical Atlantic Ocean...
CGAACGTCGCTTCATGCCTTTTTGCAGTCGCTGCTGGCAGTATTGCAGAGTCCGACTTTCGCAAACGCAGATGCGCTGCTCCGTCTGCCGGACACTTGGAGTTGGCTGAAGGAGCAGGATGAATCAATCGATCCAACGGCCCTGCAGCGGGGGCTGGATGAGCTGCGCCTGAAACATATCCCGGCCGACTTGGCAGCGGCGACCCGGTTGGAGTTCGTGCCACAGCGCGAGGATGAAAAAATCGGCTACCGCATCATGGCTCGCTCGGCGTTGCGTCTGTTGCAACGCGCACTTGAGCAACTCGCAAGGGAACCGTTGTCCGTTGGTTTGACCGGGTTTCTGCAAACTGCGCTGGCCAACCGCGAGTTTCACAGTGCAGATAATTCGGACGAATCCTACGTCGAGGTGGTAGCCAAGCTGAATGAACGCTTGGCCAAGCTGGAAGCTGCAGTGCCGGCCAAAGCCAAGCGCCATGCGGCGCAGGAGTTGGCGCTGGTGCTGGATGACCTCGGCCGCGGGGCTCTGTTCCCGGAGCGTCCGGCGGACACGATCGACCTGCAGGGCTGGCTCGAGTTGGCGTGGGAGGATGCGCCGCACCTGATCGTTGCCGGCGCAAACGAGGGCGTGCTGCCGGAGACGATTCACGGTGATCGGTTTTTGCCGGAGAGCATTCGTGCGCCGCTTGGCCTGCGGAGCAACGAGGATCGTTTCGCCCGCGACGCCTGGCTGCTGGAGTTGTTGATCCGGAGCAGGGGAGATGATGGGCAGGTGGATTTTTTCGTCGGCAGGCAGCGCCACAACGGCGATCCGCTCAAGCCATCGAGGCTGTTGTTTCGCTGCCCGGACTCGCATTTGGCCGAGCGGGTGGAGCACCTTTTTGATGATTTGACGCCCGGCGAACAGCCACCTGCCTGGACGGCTGCTTGGCAACTGAAGACGGGGTCGACCAAGCGGGTGGAGCATCTCAGCCCCACGTCGATCCGGGCGTACCTTGCCTGTCCGTACCGGTTTTACCTGCGCCATGTGCAGGGGATGGAGTCGCAGGATTTTGAACTGCGGGAGCAGGACGCGCGTGGCTTTGGCTCTCTCGTACATCGGGTGATGGAGGCGTTCGGCAGGGATGAGGCCACTCGCAATTCGATTTCATCGGATACCATCTACAAGTTTTTGGTTGCCGAGCTGAAACAGGCGGTTGAAGAGGAATTTGGATCCGAGCCGCCACTGCCGTTGCGTGTGCAACAGCAGATCATCGAAAGGCGACTCCATCATGTGGCGATCGCTCAGGCGCAGGAACGGGCGGCCGGTTGGGAAATCATTGATGTCGAACGAAAGTTTGAAAAGACGCTGGACGGAATGACGATTCGCGGCACCATCGATCGCGTCGAGAAAAACACGGAGACCGGCTCGGTGCGCGTACTCGATTATAAGACGTCCAGTAAAGCCAAGAAACCGTCCGAGACGCACTGGGGAGTGTACCGGGAGGAACGCGATGCTGAAGTCGCGCCCGAGTATGCCAGGGTGGGAGCAGCCGAGACGAAAAAGAAATTTCCGCAGCGTTGGCTTGATTTGCAGTTGCCGCTTTACGCCTGGGCTATTGAGGCGGAATACGGTGGGGGTGTGGACGTTGGTTATTTCAACATTCCTTCTGTTGGAACAAACACTGGTGTCTCTCTGCTTTTTCCGTTTAGTGAGGATCTTATGACGCTCGCCATGAATTGCGCTCGTGGCGTGGTGAAGGATGTTTCGGAGGAACGATTTTGGCCGGCAGCGAACAATCCGAAATACGACGACTACGAGGCCATCCTGTTCGATCAACCGGAGAACACGGTAGCCAAGCCGGGGGAGGTGCCGTCATGAAGCGGATTCCGAACACGATGATCCGCGCCTCGGCCGGAACCGGGAAAACGTATCAACTGACCAATCGGTTTATCCGTTTGCTGCTGTTTGGTGCAGCGCCGGAGCGGATCATCGCGTTGACGTTTACCCGCAAGGCGGCGGGGGAGTTTTTCGAGGGCATTCTGGATAAGTTGGCCAAGGCCGCAGACGACCCTGCCAAGGCGGCAGATCTGGCGAAGGACATCGAACACGCCGGGGCCGGGCAGGCGGAGTTTCGAACTGCGCTGCGTCGATTGGTGGACAGCATGGGATGCTTGTCACTGGGCACGATCGACAGTTTTTTTCATCGCGTGCTTGGCTTGTTTTCAACCGAGTTTGGCTTGGGTGGCCGATTCGAAATGATGGATGAGTTCGAGAAAGAGCAGGCGCGCCTGGCGGTGCTCGAGCAAATGCTGGCTGGTCGGCAGGTGAAGAAAAACGAGCAGGACGATCTGATTAAATCGTATCAACTGGCCACGGCCGGCAAGAATGACCGAGATTTCGTGGGGGCGTTCGCGAAGCATTTGGAAGATTGCCATGAACTGCTGTTGAGCGTGCCCGGTGCGGATTGCTGGGGTAATCCCGACCGCATTTGGGCAACCGACAATCCGTGGACACGGGAGAAGGCGGACCTGACGGATCTGGTTTCAGATTGGCAATCGATGCTGGAGGGCGAGGATTTCGGGAAGCAGGTGAAAAAGGCTTTCGCAAGTATTGCCGAGTACCTGATGAGTTGGGAACCGGGGAAGAATCTTTTCGAAAAATCCAAGACGATGATGAAACTCGCCTTCGACGGCTTAGGGGCGATGCATCATGGCGAGTGGGAGTTCAAATTCGGGAACACCAAGAGTATGATTCAGCCCTCGGTAGAATTTGGCCACAAACTGGAGCGTGTCCTGCGCTACTGCATTGCCTGGGAATTGGAGTTGAGGCTTGCCCGCACGCAGGGGATTCACGGGCTGCTGGACGCGTTCGAAAAACAGTACGACTTCAGGGTGCGCCGGGCCGGTCGGCTGATGTTTGGCGATCTGCCTGTTCTGCTCGCCCCGGCCGAGGGGAGTGTGTTGCTCGGCGGTAATGGGCCGGACCGGTTGGATCTCGAGTACCGTCTCGACGGCGCATTTGATCACTGGCTGCTCGATGAGTTTCAGGACACCAGCAATGTTCAGTGGCATGCGGTGGCGAACCTAATCGACGAGGTGGTGCAGGATGCCAGCGGCCAGCGAACCTTTTTTTGTGTCGGCGACCAAAAACAGTCCGTGTACCAGTGGCGCGGAGGTGATCCAAAATTGTTTGACCGGCTTGAGGCAAATTACGGTCAGGCGCGAGAGGGTGAGTTTGCATCAGAACAGCTCAACGAATCGTTTCGCTCCTGTCCAGCTGTTCTCAAAATGGTCAATCGGGTGTTTGGTGACACCGCAATACTCACATCCTTCGACGAAGGCCGAAATGCCGCCGAACGCTGGGCGGGCATTTGGGAAAAACACGAATCCGCTGACAATCGAGCCAAGGAAAAGGGCCACTCGATGTACCTTCAGGTGGATGACGAGGATGACCGCTGGAGGGTGGTGGCACAGTTGCTGGAAAAACTTCAGCCGGTCAAAAATCGACTTGAGTGTGCTATCCTCGTGCAGACGAACAAGGACGCAGGCGAACTGGTCAACCACCTTCGAGGTGCTGGACTGGGGATGCCGATTGTTGGCGAGTCGGCCACGAATCCCGGCGCGGATAACCCGCTTGGCGTTGCGCTGCTTTCGCTTTTCCGTGCGGCGGCGCATCCAAAGGATCGCTTCGGCATCGGGCATCTGCGGCTCACCCCCTTGGCCAAGTTTTTGCCGGCGGATGAAAACGAATGGCAGTCGGCATTGCGGGAGGTACAACGTGATATTTATCGGCGTGGCTTCGAATCGGTTGCCCGAGAATGGATCGATCGGATCACGCCGGAACTGGACGGGTTTGGGCGCTGGAGGTCGCAGCTGTTTCTCGAGTTGGCTCGGCAGTTCGATCAAGGGGGGAGTCGTGACATCGATGCCTTTTTGCGTTTCATTCCCGCGCAGGAAATCTCTGAGGCAGCAGGAGCGAGCGTGGTGCAGGTAATGACCATTCACAAGGCCAAGGGGTTGACGTTTGATATCACCATTGTGCCAGACCTCGAGAGTAAGCGCCTAGATCAGGCGCGCAAGGAAAGCCTCCATGCGCGCCGGTCGGAAAACGGGGAGGTGGAGTGGATCATGGATTTGCCGGGCAAGGATCTGTGCCAAGCAGACGAGCCGTTGGCTGCAGCGGTGGCCGATGCGCGGTCCGAGGGGTGCTATGAGAGTTTCTGTAAGCTTTACGTGGCGCTTACCCGGCCCAGTCACGGACTGTACGTTATCACCAGCAAGCCAAGTGGCGAGTCGCGGAACTTTCCGCGTTTGTTGACTGATGCTCTGGCCGAGGGCGAGGCCGAGGCGTTCGAGGATGGCACTGCTCAGGTCGTTTTCGAGGAAGGCAACTTTGACTGGGTGAAAGCCAAGGAGGTTGAGTCGCCCAAGCTGGTCTCGAAGCCGGAGCTAAATTCGGCTAGTCGGAGTCACGCCCGCTTGGCCAAGCGGCGCGCTTCCGGGCACGGCCCTGTGGTGCTGAGCGGCGCGCAGCTATTTGCCTTGAGAGAGCCTGACGCCATCTCATTCGGCTTGGCTGTCCACAAGGTATTTGAGCAGATTGAGTGGGCGGGGAAGGAAGCCTTGGCCAAGCTGGAGTCACTCCGGGAAAAGATGCCAGCCGAAGCTGTCGATGAAGTGGAGCAATGCTTGGTTGACGAGGCCATGGCCAAGCGCTTGGCCAAACCGAATTCTGACGTGGAACTTTGGCGGGAACGCCCTTTCGATGTGGTGCTTGGTGACGAGTTGATCTCTGGGGTGTTTGATCGCGTCCACCTTTTCGCCGACCGCGCAGAGATTATCGACTTCAAAACAGAAAAGGCCGGCGAGGAAGCCGCCGGCCGGCATCGTCCGCAATTGCAGCTATACCGTTCCGCATTAGCCAAGCTAACCGGCTTGGAAGAGTCAGCGATTAGCAGTCAGCTATTATTTACCCATACACACTCGCTGTTGGACGTGGATTGAAAACCTGAATGCTGGACTGGAGAGTGGAGAAAGTTTAGGAAGGATACGAGGGATATATGTGCTGGGAGAGGTTGATGTGCACGTGGATTAAAGGAAGTAGGGAAAAATGAGCAAGCGAGTATGGAGTTGGCTCAAAAGAAGATCGGCAGTGAATGCTTTTAAACTATTCGATTTTTGACTGGTTTTTTTGAATTGGTCGTCTAACATTTGCGGAAGGCAAGAGATCCAATTTTCAATAAGGTTCCAATATGAAACTACGCTCTAGCATCTACATTTCAATTACGATTCTTTTTTGTGCTTTCGTTCCTGTTTCCCACTCAAACGACCAACAAAATAGATCACTCCGTATAGCAACAGCACAGATTCCCGTATCCAATTCCATTTCAGACAATAGCGCCACAATTCATCGGGCCTTGGAGGTAGCCATTAAAGAGGGCGCTGATATACTGCTGACGCCTGAAGGTTCACTTAGCGGTTATACCCCAAAATTTGATCAGGAAAAAGTTGATCAGGAACTAAGGAAAATCGTTAAACGAGCTAGCAAAGCAGGTGTGGCGCTTGCCTTTGGAACATGTTATGTCGAGCCTGATGACAAAAAATGTTACAATCAAATTAGATTCTATGACGGGTCGGGAAAGTTCCTGGGTTTTCACAGCAAGACATTGCTATGCGGGAGTTTTTCTGACCCTCCACGGGGTGAAATCAATGATTATGCAATCCGGCCACTGCGTACCTTTGAAATAAAAGGAATTCGAGTGGGAGGGCTTATTTGCAATGATATGTGGGCTAATCCCCAATGTACGCCCATGCCAGATCCGCATTTGAGTCAAAAGTTATCAAAAGCCGGGGCTGAAATTATCTTCTTGGCGATTAACGGAGGGCGAGACGGAGGATCTTGGTCGAGAGAAGTGAACTGGCCATTCCATGAAGTGAATATGCGGATGAGAGCTGCTGCAGGCAGGGTTTGGGTAGTTAGCGCTGATAATTCTTTTCCACATACAGTTCCATGCTCGGCTCCTTCCGGCGTACTAAGACCCAACGGCCAATGGGCAATGCAGGTTCCCAGAAAAGGGGAGCATGTAAAGGTGTTCACGATTGAATTGTTACGAAAACCATAAATTGAAATTATAAATGAATTTTATGAGAAATATTATATTTTTAAAATTATTTTACTGCTTCCTGATTTTGTTTGTGAATTCTATTTCAAACAAATTGTTAGCTGATTGGCCTCAGTTCAGGGGGCCAACCGGTGATGGTCGTGTCAATGTAATTAGCCATCCAAAAAAATGGTCTGCGAAGGAGAATTTGGCATGGAGTCAGTCTATTTCAGGGGGGGGGTGGTCCTCCCCTATTATATTTGGAAAAAAAGTGTTTTTGACAACTGCAATCGATTCAAAGAATACCAAGCCACTTGGGCATGCAGGAGGTGTCAGAAATATGCGAGGCAAGAAACCCACTGAGCCATTTGACTTTAATCTAATTTGCCTAAACATTCAAGATGGCTCTTTGGATTGGCAGAAAACTATAACAAAAAAACAACCCAAGTTCTCAATACATCCTTCCAATACTTACGCAACTGAATCTCCAGTTACAGATGGTAAGCATGTTTTTTGTTACTTTGCAGCGATTGGTAAAGTTGCGGCGGTGGATTTTGAAGGGCAATTGGTTTGGAATGTTGATGTTGGGGCTTTTCCAAGCGGTAACGGATTTGGAACAGGCAGTTCGTTAACGCTAAGCAAAGGCAAATTGTTTATTCAATGTGATAATGATCAAGACTCCTTTGTTCTGGCACTGGATGTGGCTAATGGCAAAGAGATTTGGAAATCAAAGCGCTCATCAAGAACTAGCTGGTCATCTCCATTCTTATGGAAAAATAAAAAAAGAACGGACCTTGTAGTTTGCGGTTCAGGGACGGTCACTGGCTACGACCCAGCCTCTGGAAAAACAAACTGGCGGATTACTAATGCACGCTCCGCATTTACCGCATCACCAGCCTCAGATGGTAGGTATATTTTTCTCGGCAATAGTGGGCCGATGAGTCAGGGGCCACTTTTTGCCATAGGTCCGGAGGTAAGTGAAGAATCGAAACTTGATATAACCAAATTACCCAAAGGCATTAAATGGGCAATTCAAAGGGGAGGTCCGGGGATGGCTTCTCCAGTAGTTAGTGGGGAATATCTATACGTCTGCAGCAGGGGCTTTCTTTCTTGCTATAGCAAAAATTCAGGTAAACGAATTTATAAATCCCGATTACCTAGTTCTAAATCTATTGCGGCAAGTATGTGGGCTGATGATGAGCATATATTTCTTATGGATGAATCAGGTAAGACCTTTGTTGTGAGATCTGGTAAAGAGTTTGAGATCTTGGCTGAAAATCAATTAGACGATTTATTCTGGTCTACTCCTGCAGTATCAAATGGAAATTTATTGTTGCGTGGTTCAAATAAACTATATTGTATTCGGGAAATAAGAGGCAATAATGATAAATAATCTCGTTAAGTAACTTTATTGCTTATCTGCGGGATATATAAGAATCCAAAACACACGAAGAGTTGATTTTGGCAATAAGGGCTAAGCAGGAGGCCGAAATTCAGTTATTGCACGCAACTAAAGTTCGAAGGAGTTCGTTTGTTCGGAGAAATCAGGCGAAGCCCCAGCAGATACATATCTGCCTCTAAACTAAGAGAAGAAAAGATACGGTGACATTTACTTTTCACCTATGATCTGTCGATCGTGGAATCGTCTTATTTATGTGTGTCTTCGGCTGGGTTTAGAGTTGCCTGTATGAAAAAACGCACAGAGGTGCGGTTTTTTTGGTAAAGCGATATTTTGGCTAAAACCAGCCTTTCTTTTCAACTGCATAAAGTTGGTAGAATTCATCATCACTCTTCGTTAAGTACATGATTCCTTCAATCAGCGCTATGATGCCGATAGGGATGCATGCCAAACCGCATGTCAATATTCCGCCAATAATACACAAGGCACATGATGAGACCTGGTGTGGTGAAGCCGAGGTAGAATTTGTGCACACCTAGGCCACCCAAAAGCAGGGCAAGAATTCCGGCGGTTGTTTTTTTGCAATGAATGTTGCTTTATCTGGTGCTTCTGCGCCTGCAGTAGGTGATTCGTTTTGTGACATAATACTTCTCTAAATTGTGGAACACGGAATCTATACTTTTTTTTAAAAAAAACTGAAGTCAAGATCATTAGACGAAAAAACGCCCTCCGAGGGAGGGCGTTTAGTGTAATTGTTTTGTCTGAACGGTTACACGTCCTTCCAGACGCGGTCCTTTGCGGATGCGAGGACCGCGTCGCAGACTTTCGCGGTCTCGAGGGCGTCGTTGAAGGTCGGGTTGCATGGGACACCTTCGTCGAGGCTCTTCAGGAAGTCGGCCACTTGATGGACGAAGGTGTGCTCGTAGCCGATGCAGAGACCGGGCACCCACCACTTGTCCATGTACGGCATGTCGCCGTCGGTGATGTGCACGCTCCGCCAGCCGCGGGTCGTTGAGTCGTCGCGGTGATCAAAGTACTCAAGGCGGTTCAGGTCATGCAGATCCCAGCGGATCGAGGCGTCGGAGCCGTTGATCTCCAGCGTGTACAGCGCCTTGTGGCCGCGCGCGTAACGGGTGGATTCAAACAGGCCGAGTGAGCCGTTACCAAAGTGGCAATGAAAAATGCAGGCGTCATCTATGGTGACTTTTTGCTTCTCGCCGGTGGCTGTGTGGACGCGCTCCTTGATAAACGTCTCGGTGACGGCGGACACATCCTTGATGCTCCCGTTGAGCCAGATAGCGGTGTCGATGCAGTGGGCGAGCAAGTCACCGGTCACGCCACTGCCTGCTGCTGCGGCGTCGAGGCGCCAAAGGCCTTCACCGCCCTGCGGGAGGTCGGCGCTGATGGTCCAGTCCTGTAGGAAGTTCGCGCGGTAATGGAAGATTTGGCCGAGCTTGCCGCTGTCAATGATCTGCTTGGCGAGGGTCACGGCGGGCACGCGGCGGTAGTTGTACCACACGGTGTTGGCCACGCCGGCTTTCTCGACGGCGTCGACCATCGGCTGGCTTTCCTCGGCGGTGCGGGCGAGTGGTTTTTCGCAAAGCACCATCTTGCCGGCTTCAGCGGCGGCGATGGCGACCTCGGCGTGTTGATCGTTGGGAGTGCAGATGTCGATGGCGTCGATGTCATCGCGCTTGATCAACTCGCGCCAGTCGGTCTCGTGACTTTCAAAGCCCCACTGCTCGGCGAAGGCCTTGGTGCGATCTTCGGTGCGGCCGCACACAGCCTTGAGCACGGGTGTGTGGCCGAGGTCCGGGAAAAAGTCGCTAACACGCTTGTAACCATTGGAGTGGGTGCGGCCCATGAAGCCGTAGCCCACAAGTCCGATGTTAAGGGATTTCTTTTCGCTCATTGTTTGAATTCTTTTTTAGTTTTGGCCGTGGGAGTCACGGACGTCGATCATGGCCTTGAGGATGGTGTTCCAGGTATCGGCGTTCTCGAGGGTGGCGTTCGGGAACATGCAGCCATCCCAGCAGATGTGCTCAATGCCGCGGTCAGCGGCGTCCTTGAGCCAGTAGCCGGCGCAGCGGGTGATATCCAGCTTACCGTTGGGATCGTCGGCAGGGCAGTGCTTGCCGGTCTTGTCATGGCTGCCGGCGCCGTGCACTTCGCCGTCGTTTTGGGCGACGTGAAAGTCGATGGTCCACGGGCGGAGTGCGTCGGTCATTTTCTCATAAGCCGGCCAAAAATCCTCGTCGCTGTAGCCTTCCTGCACGAGCGCGTGCTCGGGGGCGTTGTAGCCAAGGGTGTAAAGGTAGGTGTGGGCGAGGTCCGCCTGAAAGCCTAGCGCGTCCGGCATGCCGACGCCTTCGAGTACGTCGAGCATGTCCTTCCAGCTATGCATGCCGGCCCAGCAGATTTCGCCCTCGGCTGCGAGACGCTCGCCGTGGTCGGCGGCAATCTTTGCAGCTTCCTTGAAGGTGGAAACGATGGTGGCGGTGTTGGCCGCGGCATCTTCGCGCCATTTCTCGACACCGAACTCGGCGGAATCAATGCGGATTACACCGCGTTTCCTGGCGCCGTGTTCGTTGAAAATCTTGGCGATACGGCAGGCCATCTTGACGGCCTCGAGGAATTTACCGCGCTGTTCCTCGGTGCCCATAGCCGAGTCACCCACGGTGCCAGGCCACACGGGAGCCACCAGCGAGCCGATGTCGAATCCTTTGCCTTGGATCAGATCGGCGATGCCTTTCAACTCATCGTCGCTGGCTTCGGGATTGGTGTGGGGCAGGAAGAGAAAATAATCGATGCCGTCGTATTTTTGCCCGTCCACCTCGGCGGCGGCGGTGAGGTCGAGCATGCGTTCGAGGCTGATCGGCGGTTCCTGACCTTCCTCGTCGCCCTTGCCTACGAGACCGGGCCACATGGCGTTGTGTAACTTGAGTGCACTCATTTCTTTGGTATTTATGGAAATGGTATCCGTAAAATGGGTCGGCAATGTTGAGAGAGCCGGGGGCGCAGGTCAAGCCGATGATTTCGCGCTAGGTTCTCCAGTATCGCGTAGTGTTACCCTTGTTGTCTGTTCTGCTGCGTTGTTCCTCGACGTGAAAGCAGTAATGTACATACGGTTGCTGACGCTAAGGACTGGTTAGCGGCGCCTCGGAGTAGTACACGAATCCTCTCCGGCCCCTCGGTCAGCTGACCCTTGGGGCTTCTCTCGGTTGCGGTCATGAGGTCGCGTGTTCGTTTCGTCTTCTGCCAAAAATAGAAAAACACCATGGCCAGCAACGGCCCGGCGATCAGCAGGATGTACGCGACGATGTTTGCGTCGGATTCCGCAAGCAGAATGTAGGGGATCGGATGGTTCATTTGTCTTGGCTGTCGGATGGGCTAAACTTTCAGAAAAATCTTTTTGCGGTAGAGTAGATACAACAGACCCCACTTGATGGCCAGAAGCGTGACGGCCATAAACAGCGCCTTGTGTTCGCCGGCGAGCGACAGGACGCCACCGAACAGGTTTTCATTCGTGTAGTCGAAATTTATGAATGTGGGTGCCATGTAAACGAGGATTGAGTTGGCCCCGATGACGGTAAAAAACAGAGTGCCTTTGCGGAATTGCCAGACGTCGACCACGAGGTAAAACAGGCTCAGCAACACCAGGCTCCACCCGGCACAGTGCAATACGAACGAGCTGGACCAAAGGTTCTTGTTAATCGGAAAATTGATGTTCCAAAGCCAAGCCAAGCCGAGGCAGACCAAGCCGGCGATGGCCATGAAGCCAGATTTTTTCTTCCCGCCGATGTCGTCGCGACGCAGCCATTGTCCCGTGAGGCAACCGAGCAGCGCCGTGGCGATCGCGGGAATGACGGCGAACAGACCTTCGGGATCGCGGACATCCTTGTACAGTTTGCCCGGGACGATGTGCCGGTCGATAAAGTCGGTCAGCGTGTGGCCGGGGTCGAGGTCGCCCGCACCGAATTCTGGCACCGGAATGAAACGCAGCGCAGCCCAGTAGCCGACGAGCAGCCCCACCACCCAAATCAATTGGGTGCGCCATTGGGTGTTCGCGGCGATCAATGCGGCAAACATGTAGGCCAGACCGATCCGGCCAAGCACACTGGCGTAGCGCATCTCGCCCCAGCCTTCTGCGCTGGCCAAGTCCCGGCTCAGCAGTCGGTTGTACAGAATGCCCAGCAACACGAGCGTTAGTCCACGCTGAATGAAATGGCGATGCAGATTTGCCCGACTGTCGCCTTTGGCCAAGCGGTTGGCGATCGAGTAAACTGTGGATACTCCGGCGATGAACAGAAACAGCGGGAAGATCAGATCGTAAGGCTCGAACCCGTGCCATTCGGGGTGTTGCAACCGATTTGCCAGCCAGTCGCTCGCCTCCACTGAGAACAACGCGACCAAACCGACGACAACCGGTTTGCCGCCAATAATCCAAAACATGTCAAAGCCGCGCAGCACATCGAGGCTCCTAAGCCGCTCCGGCGTCCGATTTGTTGTCATACCATGATCCTCGGGCATGGCAAGAAAGTGGAGACGGCAGCCCTCGGAGGCAAGAGCAATACGCTGCCGGGTGAGGCCGCAACAGGCAGCTTGGCCAAGCGCAGGCGGCGGAGGTCAAGTGGCCTAATATTTTGTTCGTGATGGCCGACGACCATGGATGGATGAACCTTACCTGCCAGGGCAACAAACTGGTGGAGACATCGCATCTCAAGTGCTTGGCCAAGCGGTTGGGGAATTATGCTTGCACCACAGCCTATAGGCGGTTAGGAACTCCGGCCCCTTATCGGGGATTCCCACGATGCCCGCGTGGCGGAATTGGTAGACGCGCATGATTCAGGTTCATGTCCCAGCAATGGGGTGCAAGTTCAACTCTTGCCGCGGGCACCATCTACCTTACCTAGTAGATTCAAGCACTTCC